>JGI26063J44948_1000445_pt1 | contig 11015 bp, 7 predicted proteins | sample MarorgKNORR_S2LV_4_FD_44948 | JGI IMG/M metagenome (IMG submission 44948) | reverse complement strand
GGTTATTTTTAGGCCCGCGTAACGTAACACGCAATCCCGGTTTTGAATTTATGTTTTGATATAGTTTGGTCTTGGCACCATTCTGGGTGACCAATAGATCAATCCGAGCGTCCATATTATAATCGGCGAACGCGGCCCCCCGTTGCTCACCGTAAATTAAAATACCGCTGGAATGACCGGGTAGAGATTCAAAATTTCCTTTACCATCACCAAGAATAACCAAACCTCTCCCAGAATCATTTCGATCTGTCTCCTTTTGTACAGCAAAGAAATTTTGGCTGAGAAAAATATCTTCATGTCCGTCACCATTGATGTCAGCTACACCAGCATGCATAGCAGTAGTGATCTGTGCTTCAAAAGGTAAAATGACCGGAGTAAATTCATTACCAGTATTAATAAAAACTGTACTTTCCAATGTATTTGCTTCTAGATATGGAGCTTTAGTTAAGGAATTCCCAAAAATGTCACCTAAGCTGGATTGGGCGTAATTATAAAAAGTTCGTTTTTCTTCCCGAACAAAAGGAATTGCGTTTGAAATACATGAAAATCCACGCTCGGGGACAAAATCCTGAAATTCATCATCATAATGAGCTTCCACAATGTCGAGAATATTATTGTCATCAAAATCATTGAAATAAATCTTGAGCGGGTGGTCTAAGGAAAAATGGTATTTTGTATTTGTACCCCAATTTGTTGCAACTATATCCATAAACCCATCTTCATTGAAATCCCCAGTTGCAACACCATTCCACCAGCCTTTATAGTTAATAAGTCCTACTTCGGATGTAATATCAATAAATTTTCCATTATTATTATTTAGGACTGTGATAGGTCCCCATTCCATGGCCAGTATGAGGTCTGGGTCGCCATCATTATCTATATCACTGAATACAGATCCGGAAACGAGCCCAATTTTTGCAAATACGTTTGTATTCTTCCCATCCGGATGAAACAAGCCATTTTGATTAATATATAAAATAGAAGTAGCTGGTTTGGGGTATTGATTCGGAATAACGCGCCCACCCACAAATACATCAAGGTCGCCATCCCCATCAACGTCAGCCTGGGATATGGGCCCGGACATATGGTTCAGGCTTTTGAATTGGTTTTGGTTCTTTTTAGAATAGGTAGAAATGAAACTGGGCCTGGGGGAATCTGATTCAAAATTGGTTTTTGAGACCATGATCCCCAGATGCCCTTCAGTGTCCACAGTACTGATAAGCCCAGTAATATCCTGATCTAGATTTTTAACGACTGAAGAAGGAATAAATGAATGACCATCTTGGTTTTCAAAATAATCAAGTGAACCACCACTACCTCCAGAAATAAAAATATCTTCATCCCCATCTTGATCTGCATCCATCCAAGCTACACCGGGACCTAATTGACTGAAACGGTTGGGCAATAAACTTTGGTGGGAAAAATCGTCAAAAGGATCTTCATGATGAATGTGATCAAGTAAATAGCTTACATCTTTATAAATGGGTTCGGGATGTTTATTGGCAAGACCAGAGCTAGTTGTATTCAATTGTCTGATCGTATAAAGATGGTTTGATATAAGAGAATCCACTTTTGTAATTGTGCCATCTCTCCATCTGATTTCTATTGACAAAGGGCCTGTATCTGCGGCAAACACTTGTAGTGGATCACTGCCAGAAAGGTAACGTCCACCAGCGATAATTTCCCGGGACTGAATAATGGGCCCACCCTTAAGTATTATTTTTGCACCAATTGCTTGCGAATTTGACTTTTGACCAATTAAACGTATGGCTAATCGAGGTGCATCTGAATTATTTTGGAATAATCCAACATTTTGATTAAGCCTGTTAATCACAATATCCATATCACCATCGTTATCTAGATCGGCTGCGGCCATTCCATGAGAGATGTCTCGCTCTGATCCAAGACCCCAACCATCTGAAACAGTTTCAAATTTGAGATCACCTTTGTTTCGAAAAACAATATTTTTTAATTCTAAAGTTGGGTAATCGAAAAGCATCCGTTTGTATTGATCAAATGAATTCACATTTGGGAGTGCTTCTTTTCGTTTCTGGTTTGAATCAGAATCCTGCACATCATACATATGACCTGTGGTGATTAGAATATCTTCATAACCATCTAGATCGACATCCATAAACATACTAGCCCAGGACCATTCCGAAGCTTGGGCATTGCTGTACTGGGAGATTTCGCTAAAAGTATGATCCCCACGGTTGAGAAAAAGCGTATTATGCATATATTGTGGACGATTATCAATTTCACCAATGGAAAGAGAAGTTGGCACCATGGTACCCATTTGGGTTTTTTGTAATATGTGAGATTGGCTCATCATATCAGTCACAAAAATATCAAAGTCACCATCATTATTTAAATCTGAGAAGTCAACGGCCATAGATGAATTGCTGGTATGGCGAATAGCCAGTTTTGGCAATGCACGAAACGTACCATCTCCATTGTTAATCCAGATACGGTCTGGGCTTTCAAAATCATTACATATATAAATATCGGGATGGGAATCATTATTCAAATCCCTAAACTGGGCCATGAGGCCCCAATCTCGGAGGTGTGTTTGTAAAGGCTGACCATTTTCATCGGTGAAATGACTTTTTGTCATATTTACTAGTTCAAATTTTCCATTTCCATTATTGAGGTAAAATTGATCTACCTCAGCCATTTCAAATCGGAGGAGGATATTGTTTCGTACTTCCGCTTCGTAATGTTGATTGAATGGTGGACGAACAACCCAACGGTTATTGGTAAGTTCAAATAGAGTGTTTTCAAAACTTAAGATCGGTGGCGGGAGAGAATCACGAATAGCCAGCCGTTTATAGTTAGTAATATATAAATCTAAATCTCCATCATTGTCGACATCGGCTAAAGCAGAGGAAGTACTGCCGGGATTATCTAAATTAGAGGGTAGTCTGGATTCATTGAACGTACCATCGCCTTTGTTGATAAATAAACTGTTTGGACCGCCTAGTGCAGTTACAATTAGATCTAGGTCACGATCGCCATCCACATCTGCAAATACAGCTCCAGTTGAATAACGCGTTGCACAAGAAACACCAGCGGATTCAGACACATCCTCAAATTGCCAATTACCTTTGTTTAGATAAAGGACATTATTTTCCCGTATTCGGGCTATGTAAATATCGATCAAACCGTCTCCATTTGCATCTCCTAAAGCAACCCCTGATCCATGCATTAAATGTTGGTTTTCAAGCACTTCCTTTTCACCAATTTGATTTGCCGCTGTGACCCCTGTATGGGTCGGGTTCATTGATGTAAAACCAGACCTACCACTTCCAATGGGCGGAGAAAGTTTATCCTTCCGTAAGATCTGTCCAGTTTCCCATCCAGCTTCATTTTTTGTGCACCCTGCTATAAGTAAGAATAAGATCGGAAATAAATATTTTATTTTCATATGAGATGAATAAATAAAATTAATTACCAAAAGTACTACTTAGTAATCGGTTTGAATTGTTTTAGTCATTGTCAAAACGATCTGGGTGCTTTCTTTGAAAGATTGATGCTGAATGGTTGTTGCTTTAATGAAATAATAAACCGTTAATATATATAAAATNTGAAACCACCATTCAGATACTTTGCCAAGAAAAAATATNCCATCAATTATAACCAAGGCCATAAATAAAATTGTAACCATCATTGTTGGTGGATATAATTTTCTTTTAAGGCCAAGCATTTGTTGGTACAAATCCTTTTTTACTTCTTTGTGTGATTCAACATACTCCCGAATATTAACACCAGTTCCAACAAAAAAGAACATTACCAGAGTTTGGGTGGCAACAAAAATGATACTGATCAATAAATCTAGTGTAATATGATTTTGAGCCCATAGATTAAAATAATGATTCATCCCAATTAGAAATAAACCAATGCCTGAAATAACTACCATAACATAAGAAAGAATCATAAAGAACCACATTAGATTACCTAAACATTAAAATGAAAATAAATGCAGTCTCCATCCTGCACAATATAATCTCTGCCNTGGAGTTGAACCAGGCCTGCATCCATCGCGTTTTTTTCGGAACCCATATCAATCATGTCATCATATTTAGTCACTTCTGCTTTGATAAAACCTTTTTCAAAATCTGTATGGATTTCTCCGGCTGCCTCAACAGCTGTAGTCCCCCGTTTTATGGTCCAGGCCCGCAATTCTTTTTGGTTACCTGTAAAGTAGGTTTCCAGATCAAGCAAGCGAAAACTAGCACGGATTAATTTATTGAGCCCTGGTTCNNGAAGGCTGTAATCTTCTAGGAACATCACCATGTCATTATCATCTAGAGTAGAAATTTCCTGTTCTAATGTTCCACATAGTCGAATCGCTACGTTATTTTCTTTTTTTGCGAAATCAAAAAGAGATTGTATTTGGTCCCCTCTTTTTTTATGTGTGATTTCGTCTTCATCTACATTGGCCACATAAAGTACTGGTTTCTGCGTTAATAAGAAAAGATTTCTGATGAAAGATAATTCATCTTCTTTCTCCTCAAAGGTTCTAGCTTTATTGCCTGCATTACAATGAGATTGTAAACGCTTGGTTACATTATAATCTTTAAGATAACGTTTTTCTTTTTTGGATAATTTTGAAAGGCGATTTATACTTTTTTCAAGTGTTTGCATATCCGCTAGAAGTAATTCTGTTTCTATTAATTCTGCATCACGAATCGGGTCTATATTACCTTCTACATGGGTCACGATTTCGTTTTCAAAACAGCGCACCACTTGAATGACAGCATCTACATGACGAATTTGGCTTAAAAACTGGTTGCCAAGACCTTCTCCCTTATTGGCGCCTCGAACCAATCCGGCAATATCTGTGAATTCAACAGTCGCAGGCGTTGTCTTTTCTGAGTTAAATATTTTTTTTAACTTTTTTAATCTAGGATCAGGTAAAGATACAATACCCATATAAGGTTCTATTGTACAAAAAGGATAATTTTCAGCAGGTACAGAAGATGTTGTCAATGCATTAAATATGGTCGATTTTCCAACATTTGGTAAACCGACAATGCCACATCGAAGGGCCATAGTAAATTCCTAATTAATAAGAAATGAAATAAAAAACAATAATGTTAAAACGGATCTAAAGCGGGGTCTTTACCATAATCCCATGTTAGGTTATCAAATAAACCTACCTGTAAATCTTTGGCATAATAAATGGTTTTATCCTTGACTTCCAGTACTGCGTCACCCCACGCTATATAGGTAGGTTTAGTAATGAATTTTCGAATGTCAATCTGATAAATGATTTTTTCATGGAATGGGCGAACCTGACCCTTAAATTTTAAATCTTTTACCCCTAAGGCACGTCCGCGGCCTTGGCCACCAGCCCAAGAAAGAAAAAATCCAATTAACTGCCAAAATCCATCGAGGCCTAGACATCCAGGCATGACAGGATCGTTTTTAAAATGACAGTCAAAGAACCATAAAGATTTATTAATATCTAGTTCAGCTTTGATTTCCCCTTTCCCATATTTACCACCCTCATCAGAAATATGAAGGATACGGTCCATCATAAGCATTGGTGGCCTTGGAAGTTTTCCTTTTACTCCCAAAAACAATTTACCTAAACCNCTATTGATTAAATCTTCTTTAGTGAAACTATTTTTTCGTTCCATGAATCATTCTTTAAGAAGCTATAAATTTACCTTCAATAGAAGAATTTTTTAGATAATGTTTTCTATCTCATTTTATAGGTGAATACATCTGCCTAAATTCAAACTTCATTATTTGGAGAAAAAAATGGATGAATGGGTATTATTACTAGGTGGTTCTACTGGTCATGGTGCTGCAACTGCAAAACAATTGGCTAAAGATGGTTATGGTATTATCGCCTTTCATTTTGATCGTGGTGAAGCAAAAAAAATTGCTGCAGAAACGATTATCAAAGTTGGTGAAATTACCAAAGGCCATTGTCATTATTTTAATACCAATGCTGCATCGGAAGAAATAATGGATAAATATATTCCCCAAATCAAAGAAATTACCANTGGCCAACCATTGAAACTTTTATTGCATTCAATTGCATTTGGCACAACTACCAATTTTTTTGGNAGTAAACCTGTTACGCAAAAACAAATGGATATGACCGTTCACGTGATGGGTAATACCATTCTGTATTGGGCACAAAAATTATTTGCAGCTGATTTATTGAGCAAAGGCTCCCGGGTTATTGGCTTAACCAGTGAAGGAAACTACCTAGCTATGGATGGTTACGGTCCGGTGAGTGTTGCAAAGGTTGCTATGGAAGCAATCATTCGTCAGATTGGATGGGAACTTGGGAAATATGGTATCACCGCTAATGCAGTTCAAGCCGGTGTAACACAAACCAGAGCTTTAACAAAAATTACTGAAAACTGGAAAGACTGGATTGAAAATACAAAAAAGCGTAATCCAATGGGTCGAACAACAACACCGGAAGATGTAGCGGGGACCATATCGTTACTATTGAAACCAGAAGCAGATTTTATTAACTGTTCCATCATCTATTGTGATGGCGGTGAGCACCGCTCAGGTTCTATTTAATTTAGATAATTTTTTGGATTGATTAAGAGCCGGATTCTTCGAGTTTGGCTCTTTGTTTTATAAGGGTAACCAAATCGTAATGAGCCTTGGTGGGTTGCATTTGAAAACATGTTTCTGCTTCTTTTAATGCGTAATTCCACCATCCCTTTTTTGTATACATCAAGGACAAATTGTAATGTGCTTTGCTGAGAGTCTCAAAATCCTCTCTTTTTAGTTCTTTGTATGAATCCGGATAAAGTCGAGTTACCTCCCGAAATTCGAGGATTGCTTCTTCAACCAACCCTTTTTGGACATACCAATTCCCCAATTTCAAATGGCGTTTGGGATCTTCTTTACATCCGCTAATCAAAAATGCAAGCGATAAAATCAGGACTGTTTTGGTAATACAAAACTTCATTTCGTAACGATTAAATTGCGGCCCGTACCCTTAGAAATCCAAGGAAAACATTTATTGATTTGTGGGTATTTTTAATTGATGGTGAGGGTCGCGCACAAGAAAAACTATTGTAAGTAATCCCGCTATCATAAAAACACCCAAAATCTGGAATAGTACAACCAAACTGGTTATTTCACTTAAAATTCCCCCGAGAATAATAGCAACCAAGATGAAAGGGCTCAATATTGTATCAATTAAAGCCATGATCATTTTATTGTCCCCCTTCTTTCCAGCAAAATCAAAAACGAGGGACATTGCTGCAGGCATAAATGCACCTTGAGCGAGTCCCAGGCAAACAAAAATACCATAAATCCAAATCATTGATTGAGCAGTAAGAGCCACACCCATTGTAAATACATGGCAGGCAAAACAGAATGTCATAGCTGCTTTGTGTCCAATTCGATCTCCAATCTGTCCTGCAATGATACTACCAAACCCAAAAGCGATTAACCTTGTAGCGGTAAGTAGCCCAGCGTCACTTATGTCAAAATAAAACATGTCTCTTGAATAAACAGCATAAAGGCTAATGGCAGGAAACTGTGCGGTCAATAAAATACGACTGTAAACATAACGTCTGAAATTTTGGTTGGTTATTAAGATAGATTTTGTTTCGTGAATAAAATCCTTTATCGTCCGTTTTCTTTGATTTGTTTGTATATCTTTCACTTTAAAGCCTAGAAAAGAAGAAATACTTATGATAAGAGCAAAAAATAAAATAAGGAACCCCCAACCAAAATTAGCAGGGAAAGGGATTGAACTACTCAGTAGTTTTTTTACTACTATGCCACCGATGAATCCACCAATACTATTACCGATGAAAGAAATTCCTAAAAAAGTTCCTCGATTACTTCGTTTAGTGACGTGCCTTAAAAAATTGGACCATATGGGAATGATCAACCCAATACCAAGTGCGTAAAAAACGAAACATATATAATAAAATATCCAAGCCTTCGGACCGGTTGGCATAAAAAATGCAAATACGAATCCTGCTAAGAATATCGGAGGCAATATGGTTAAATGAATTTTGACAGTTGATATTTTCACGTTTTGAATATTTCGTGAGATGATAGCAGAAATCAATTGTGGCGCTGCAATTAAAATAGCAAATAATCCTGCTATCGAACCGGCCACACTGATGGGTGCTCCCANTAATGTAAGAAATAAAGGCAAAATTGTAGAGACATCATGGAAAGCGACACCGAATCCAAAAAAGAATTCGTGTATGATGTTAAAAGTTAAATTATGATGATGGTCACTGATAGTTAGTTTGGCCAAGGCTGTCTTCCCGGGTAAGTAAAACGATGGATCCTAAAAGTAAGAGTGCTCCAAACCACTGGGCAGCCGACATCATATTTCCGCGGATGAACCAATCCAAAGCAACGGCTGATAAGGGCCAAAACAATTCATAAAGAGTAACATGGGAGGCGGGTAAATGATTCAGACCATAATAATAAATGAATAAAGCTAAAGAGCCTGTACTTAAAACAATTAGTATAATATAACCCCAGTTTGACAAAGTCATTTTTTCAACAGCTTCATATTGATTAGTAGAAATAAGCGTAAATAAGGTTACAATGCCTGTTATGGTGAGCCTGAGAGAAGTTACAGTTTTGAAGGATAAACGTTTTAGTGCATGTTTTCCTAGAACCGTTGAACTACCCCAGCTGAAAGCAGCCAGTAAAGACAAAAGAGCGGCAATGATGGTTTTATCATCCCAAGTCTTCATAGAACTTGTGCCAAATGTTACGAGATATCCCCCAACTATTGCCATTACGGCCAGGATTAAAAATTTTGATGTAATCTTTTCTTTTAAGATGACAGCTGCTAAAGCAATTGCAAAAACAGGTTGAAATTTTTGCAAGAGCACTACCACTGAAAGATCAATATGATTCACATAACTAAGGGCCTTAGTGTAAAAAAATGTTCCTAGCACCCCCCCACAAATACTGATCCACAATACAGATATCCAACCACGCTGGTTCAAAGAGGATATTTCCTGCCACCCCTTGATTAATAGAGGTATAAATAGAATGGCACCAATAATATGTTCCAGAGAAATGATTAGAAATGAAGGTAGACTAAACAGATTTTGGCGTAGAAATCCATCAAGACTCCATAAAATAGCGGTAAAAATAATTGCGAATGGTGGGAGGTACTTTTTCATTCGTTGAAATTACATATCATAGACAAATTTTTGGAAATCGTTAAAATAGTTTACCAGTAAAACTAAAATGTAATACCAGATACAGATTACCTATATTACAGTAATGTGTAATAAATTCAAAATTATCAACGCATAAGCGCTTTAATGGTGGCATTGGATTTAGCCAACCGTTCGCTCAATAATTGCACAATAAACGTATGGAGTTCTGCTGCTTTTTCTGGTGACTCCTTATTAATTGTATGAAAATGATCTTTGGAAAGAAAATAAATCAGGCAATTTGTCTCCGTGATCACTGAAGCAGATGCTTTTGATCCTAAATAAAGACTGACCTCACCTACCACAGTACCATCACCCATTGATTTAAGGCGAATGTCCTTACCCTTTTCCGTTTCAAGTTGAACTGTGATGCGTCCTGATTCAATAAAGTAAATGCCGTTGGGGTCTTTACCCTGTTCTATAATTAGCGTTTCTGGTTTAACATCCATAGTTTTAAAATATATTGCAATATCAGCGAACTTAGTTTTGAATGATTCACTCGCTTTAATTGATTCCACAGTAGCGGCTTCTTCTTGGTCAATAATTTGTTCTTCGCACCATTCCAACCCATGATCTAAATCAGAGAATTCTAGAAATAAACCAGAATCATCAGGAAGTAATCCTTCAACAGTCAACTGTCGGGCCATGAATTTTTTAATATCGCAGAAAAGGACCTTAAATTCTTTGTTTTCTGCCATAATATGGAGTTTGTTAAAGCTATTAATTGTAGAAGAATCCAATCCTGTAACCTGTCGGAAATCAAANATTAGATATGTTAATTTTTCTTCTGTGTCAAGTGCAAGACGATTTGTAACTCTCTCTAATAATCGGTGAGCTGTACCAAAAAAAATAAACCCTTGTAGGGGCAAGATAAAAATTTGATTTCCCCTTAGTTCTACGACAGAATTTAATTTTTCTGATCTTTCTACATTGCTGTGAAGAGTTTGTCCTGAAAGTTCATGCTTAATAACCTCCACTTTGGAATAGTTAATTACAAACAGGGCTATGGACATTAGTAATCCAACGGCGATACCTTCGAGAAATCCAATTGTACCTATAACAATCAAAATAATTACAATAACACCATAATCCATTTTGGAAATTCTACCCCATGTATCATATAGCCACTCCTCGAGAAAAGAAACACCTAAGTTAAGTAGTAATCCACCTAGAATTACTTTTGGGAAAACAGATAATACATCAGCACCAAACAAAAGCGTAATACCACAAAGTATGGCCACAGTAATGCTACTAATATTTGTTTTCGCACCAATTGAATGGGCCATGGTAGTTTCACTTAGCGTCAGGTAGCCTGGTGATCCACCTCCGATACCAACAAGGATATTACTTAAGCCTGTGAGTTTTAGCTCACGATCAAGGTTAAAATCTTTTTTTACTGTTAGTTCCAATCCGCTATAATTAAATAAAACAGAAATAGCGTTTAACACCATCATAGTTGCAATGGCCGGTAGTTGAGCAAAATAGATATTCCATTGGAAAGAAGATAAATGAGAATGGAGTGAACCAGGGAAAAGTCCACCCTTTGGAAATGGTCCAAGTAAATACCCAAGATTTTCGAGATTGTTAAATGAGTATCCCAAAAAATACATTACAAGATAAAAAATAATGATACCACCTAGCAATATTGCGGGGTACAAAAGATAATGAGAGAAAAAGCGTCCGGCAAGTAGCATGCCAACTCCAAAAACAAATCCAGGGAGCCATTTAATTAATAATGACTGGTTGAAAAATGTTAGGGATGACTCTAATGTTAAATCCTGGTCCGTCATCATACTGAAGGAAAATTTTACAATTAGCCAACCAGTACCA
>JGI26063J44948_1000443_pt1 | contig 11019 bp, 4 predicted proteins | sample MarorgKNORR_S2LV_4_FD_44948 | JGI IMG/M metagenome (IMG submission 44948) | reverse complement strand
CAAAGAAGAAGATGAAAAATCGGATGAGCCAGAAATTCAAGCCGCAGTAGGAGAAGAAATCGAAGAGCCAGAGATTGAAGAAGATCAACCAAGTACCGAAGACAATCCTCTTTTAGCATCACTACTAAGAGCTAAGGGACGGCCACCCGGGAAAATCCCTCAGGAAGAAGTACCCACTGCGCAAATACAAGGAACAGATGATAAAGGGGGCCCGCCTGCCCCGCCTGAAACTGATGTAGTAAGAATTATCGCCGATCGAAGACGGGGTGGAGACAGGCGTACAACAATGGAGCGCAGAAAGGGGGCCGAACGCCGAGTAAAACAGAAACGCAAAATTTCTGGTGGTGAAAAGCGTTCCGGACAGGAGAGGCGTAAGGGCATTGAACAGAGGGTATTGGCCGATCGACGGAAGGCCATTGACAGGCGACTGGAGGCCGAGAAAAAGAAAGCGAAGAAACCTAAAGCAGCAGCACCGGTAAAAACTTTCACTGAGAAAAAACAATCGACAAGGCTACTAGAATCAGTGCAGATGAATTTAAATGGTCTGAATCAGGCCATGACATTTATTCATACGGGTGACAATGTAACATTTCTGCAAGCCACTAGAAAAATGAACACATTTGAGATACAGCAAACGAGGATCTATGATTTACCGTACCAGTATAATGGTCATGCTATCAAGACATTACCTGATTTAATAAAACATGTGTACGCTAATTATGTCGATCCTAAAAAAACCCGCGGTCAATACCTGGCTTTTTATTCAACCCGCTATAATTATGAAATGACATTTGTTGCTACACCAGAGGGTAGTAAAAAAGAATTCAAGGACTACCTGTTTTATAATCTAACGAAATCATATAACCTGAAATTAGATGAAGCCATTATTGACTGGTCTCTAAATGATAAATATGAGAAAAACGCAGTAGTATGTTATTCAGCAGCAGGTCCAACAATACAAAATGATTATACAAATCTGGTCAGCGCCGGGATACAACCCCGCTACTCCACAGCAATGCCGAAAATTATGCACAATATATTTAATTATGGAGCTGGCGGTTCTGGTTCGGGCAATGCACTCATTATATATATGGATGAGCGCAGGACAAATTTGGCCTTGGTCCAAAATTCTCAATTAGTGGAATCCAGGTATTTTTGGGTAGGTGTTAGAGATTTCTATCTACCGCTCTGTAAAATGTTTAAGGTGGGCCGGAAGGTAATAGATGTAGATCGGGAAGTTGCCGAGGATTTCCTTTTAAAATACGGCATAGAGGTTGATGATAATATACCGGGTGAAACAGATAGTATCCCCTGGCCAGATGCTCAGCAACTGTTGGTCACACCAATTGCTAAATTTGGGAAGGAGTTGGACAACTCCATGAAGTATTTTTCCGATGTACGCAGTACTATTTCTAATAAAACGTTAGAGATAGATGCAGTGTATTTTGGCGGCCCGGGCAGCCACATTAAACGCATTGATACACTGACGGAACGAACCCTTGGCAAACCAGTGGAGGACATTGACAGCCTGTATGCCGACCTGTTCCGGTCTATGAATGTCACCAAACAGCAAAAGAAACTGTTAAAAAACAGAGATTCCATGCTGCAAGAGCGGGAAAGGATCAATTCCACCATAAGTAAATCAAGGGAAGACGTAGTCCAACTTGATAAGATGATCCGCGCTTTCAAAGATCCGGAGGCAATGGCCAAAGAGATCGATAACCAGATGCGGGAAAAACAAAACGCGATTAAGGATGTAGCCGTGGCCAATAATGCGTTGGAAACGAATATACAGGATATTAATCACTTGGTTACTGAATTCAATAACGAAGAAAACAAAAACAAGAGTGATCTGGAAAAAGGTGAAAAGGATCTCCAGAAGCAGCAAAGTAAGGCTATGCCTATATACACTGAGCATGACTTAATTGAAAAGAAGCTCGAAAAACTCAAAGCACCAATCACCGCTAAAAGAAAGAAATCGGCTGTCATTGAAAAAAAATTACGCTTGAAGGTCAAAGAACTGGGCCGGGAGAAAAAATTACTGCAGCAGGAAATGCGCAAGATTAAAGATAGTATTGATCTCTGTGTAGCCCGAATCAAGGATTTCGAAAAAGATATCGATCAGCATATTGAAGAGCAAGACGAAACATCTGGCGATCTCAATTTTAATTACGGCCAGCGGGATGAATACGAAATGAAACCGCGGACAAGGCAGGTGGTCTTCAAAAAACAACAACGACAGATCGATCAAAAGGAATTTGAGCTACGTAAGCAGAAAAAGAAAACCATAATTGATATGAAGGTGGATGCGGGCACTATTCAAGATCTAAGTAAGCGCCTAGCAGTCATTAATGAACGCATTGAGGTTATAAACAGCGAATTGAACGAGGCTGAGACCAATTTTGAGAATTGCTCAACCGATTTTTCTGAAAATATCGCTGCCCTGGATAAAAACGAGGCGGACATGCGTATGGTGGTAAATGATTTTGAAAAAGAAAAGTTAGAGCATGAAGCCACACTGCGGTTTATACGAAAGAAAATGGATAAGCTGGATGTAAAGATTTCCAAAATAATCGAGTCATATGAACATGCCCAAAGTAAGGAAGAGGAACTGGAAGCGGAAAATGCAGCTTCTGAACTGTCTATAAAATACCAGAACCAATCATTCAAGAACGAAAAGGGCAAACTCACCGCAACCCGAGATAAGATTGTTGCGGTAAAAAATAAACAGGAAGCAACTATTAATGCGGATAAGAAAAATATCAGATATAACAATAAAAAACTGTCCGGCCTAACCAAGAGCCAGGATCATCTGGTGAATGAAATTGATATATTAGAAGCAGATCAAGAGATAGCTACAGTTACTATTGATGCTTTGATCCTTTCTATTGGGGAACGCCAGCAGGAAGTTGAAAAGCTGGAGAAAATCTATAATTTTGAACTTGAAACGGTCAACAAAGTTATCGCTTCTGCCAATTCACGATTGCCGGATTTTCGGAGAAAGCTGCCTTCCAGTATGCCGGAAAATGCGGCCCTTGCGGAGCGTTTCAATGAGCTCAGCCGGCAAGAGCAGGATGAAAGAAAAACGTATGCGAACATTAATGGGGCCATTGAAAAGATCAATGAAATAACTCCCAAAATAGCAGCGCTGAAAGAATACGTAGGCGAACTGATCGCCCTTGATGGCGAGATCGGTGCACTGGAGAAAGAACAGCAATCCAAGGAAACAACAATCACAAATATCAACTCCAAGCTAGACAAATTGCGTAAGCAACTCTCCGAATTAACTGCGGAACTGGAAACGCTGAGCACAGATGTCAAGGATCGGGAAGTAAGGCACAAAACAGAAACGGACGCCTTGCAGATGACCCAGAAACGTATGGGTACGAATGAAGCTGAGCTTGAACGAGCCCAAAAGCGTTACAGCAAAGTAAAAGATATAAAGGAAAAAGCAATTGCCGGCCGGGATGAAGAGATAACCGCGCTGGAACAACAGCTGGAAATATTAAAGAACCATTATGAGAATTTACGGGACCTCCAGACCCAGCATAAAGAAGCATTGAGTGAACTGGTTCATATTCGCACGACCATTAATAATCAAAAGGCTAGGATCTCCAATATAGAAAAGGAAGCAGCGGAAGATGAGAAGGGTTATAACCGTTTGAATGATCTGCTGATTGCCCAGATTGAGCAGTTCAATAAATCATCGGAGCGGGTCGAAACTGATAACCGTGAATTAGAATTACAACTGGTACTAGGGCGGACCAAGATCAGTGAACTCAAGCCGGAAATTGAAGAATGGAAAAAAGAAAAGAAAGCACTCCAGCAGGAACTGGATTTGCTATCGAAACAAAAGATTGCTATAGCGGAAACAGCCATCCAGGATAAGGAAAATTTCAAGGCGCAGCTGGAAAAGGATCTGAGTGATGTAGTGCAGGAGGAAACCGATGAAAAAGACCAGGCTGCAAAATCCAAGGATACCTACCGGCAAGAACTGCGGGAAAAAATAGAGAAATTCATAGCCCAGGAGGCTGAATTACAACAACGCCTGGATGATCGAGAAGAAAAATTGGCGGTGCGCGGGAAAAAACGTAATGAGGCGCTGAAAGAACTCAATAAAGTGAAAAAATCCTCCAAACCGAAGCTGGCCAATTTCGAAAAAGAGATCAGTAAACTGGATAAACAACTGGTATCCCTAGAAAGCAAAATGATACTCAAGCACAAGGAACTGCTGGCCCAGCGCAATGAGAAAAAATCTTTGCAGGACCAAGTGGCCAAACTTGAAGAAACCATCGCCAGTAGTAAAAAAGACATTGTCTTTAATGAAGATGAGATCCCAGGACTGGAAGATGAGATCCGGGAGCAAAAACTTAAGCTGGCGGGCTTTTATGATGTGCCAACCCATGAAGCTAACACCTTAAAAGAAGAAATACGACGCTTGGAATCCAAGCTGCAGGCTGACCGAGCCGGTATATTGATCAGCAAGGACGCCATAAAAACCAGCGGCGATAAGATGAAGGTCCAGAGAAAGGCTCTGGCCACTAGTGATGCTGACACCCGCAATTTGGAAAATGAAGAAAGAGCGCTAACCAGGAAACATCGCCAGATGAAAAAAGAACACCGCCGTGCGATTAATAAAAAGGAAGATCTGGAACGCCATATCGATCAACTGGATCGGTATTACCGGCAAACGGAGCGAGAGCATAACGAATCGGATCTCAGTTTTATTCGGTCTCAGGAAACCATTCAATCGCGGCTGGCGGAAATTGCGGCCCGGAAAGAGCGTTTCAAGGAACAAAATCTGGACAATCTGAAGAAAGTGGATATTGCGCTGGAGCAGACCCTGGAGCAGTTAACCGTCAAGCAGTCTTTTCATAAAAAAGCACACAAAGTACACATGACGGAGATCACTACTGGTTTGAAGGAAGAATTGACCGCTTTATCCAAGCGCCTGAAACAGATCGATGGCAATCTAAACCGTGGTGAGAAACAGAATGTGGCCATCATAAAGGAAATAGCAAATCTGGAAGCACGGGTAAGTGCGGCTACAAACACGGCCAAAACCAACCGGGAAAAGGTGCGGCATAATAATCGCGAACTGCAGAAAATGGAGATCAAAACCAGCGAGGAAAAGCGTGCCTTTAATGAGCGGGCCAAATCCTTTACAACAAAGTTAGAAAGGGAAGACCAGGATCTGACAGGACTGGAAGACCAGCAGGAAACAGCAGATAAGGATCTTATCGTACTGGAAGCACGGCTTAAAGATGTGCACAAAAAAGTCCCCGGTGGTAAAGCNGGTATTTCCAGGTTGAACGATCGGTTGAATAAACTGCGCGTTAAAAACAAGACTGAAAGAAATATCCTGAATGAGAAGGATACCCAGTTTGCAGCCAAACAGTCGTTATTCAATGATGTCCTGATAGAATTAACTGTGAAGCGTGAAAAACAGGAACAAACGATTTCCAATCTGGAACAGGATATCACGGACCTGGTTACGAACATGGCCATTCGTACNGAAGAACNGCAAAATGCAGATGATCAGCGTATGTCCCTGGAAGATCANATCCGCGCTGAACAGGCAGAATTGGATGAAATATTAATGTCTCTGCGGCGGCACAGGAAAAAGTATACCAATAAGAAACAAGGGTATAAGAAACTGAATAAGGTTGCNCAGAAATTGTTCACNGTTGTTGGCAGTAGGAATAGCATGATTGATAACAGCCTGATCATGAAACCAAAAGATACTACAGGGTTGAACCGCGAGCTGGAACTAGTGGAGGGACAGGTGGATAAACGAGAACTGACCCGGGCCTACAATTATTCCCCCTACAATAAAATGCAAAAAAGCCTGCAGATAGCCCATAGTGAACTGGTGAATGAAAAGGACAAAATGAGCGCGATGCTGAGTACAGATCAGGACAACTTGAAGCGCTTGGCTGGAATGCTGGAGCAGGAAAAAGCGTTCAATAAGCAAATACATTCCCTAAAAAAGTCTATTGCCCAATTTAACGCAGATAAGCAGGATTATACCGTGGCCCTGGAAAAACTGGTGAAGTCCATTCGGGATCACAATAAGCAGCTGGTGAAGCTAACGGTAGAAAAACAGACGATTGAAAAGATATTAGAAACATTGGAAATAAAGATCAAGGACGAACAGGTCCAGCTGGACCTTATGCTGGAATCGCTTTACACGATCGATGATGATATCGGCGCCTGTGAAAAAGCCTACCATAAAGAGCAGCAACGGCTGGAAAAACAATTGACCAATGGTCAGATACGGATAAAAAATCTGCAGCAAAAAATGATTATTATGGATGAAGAAAGTGACCAGATGTCCCGAGAAATGGAATTACTGGAAACCCAGGGAAGAATCGAAAAGAAAGCGCTCCATGATAATGATGAATTATTTAAAATGACCCGCGACACGCTGCGGACCGAGAAAGAGACCCTGCAGGAAATTAATGGCGACCTGGAGAAAAAACTGGAGGTTTCCAAAGCAAAGGTGGAAGATATCAATAAACGGTTCACGCCGGTACTTTCCGAGCATAGTATGCTTACGGAAAAAATGGAACAGGCTCGGAACGGCGAGCGCGATAAACAGAATAAGATCAACCTCTATGAACAAATGATCTATGATAATAAGCGGCGCATAAAGGATATGGCTTTTGAGTTTAAGAACGATCAGGAGGAGTACAGGGATAAGCTCAATAATATCAATGAGAACATTGCCGGTTTGAAAGAGAAGATCAAAGCGTTAAAAGAATATGTCAAGTTGCAGCGCGGTGATATTGCAGAAAATGAGAAAGAACTAAAGGCCCTGGATAAGCAATATGACAGCCAGGAAATCGATCTGGAAAAACTTAATATCAAGATTGATGATGGTGAAACGGCCATCAGGGAAGAACGGGAATTGATCAACAAGGTGCTGGAACAAAACGAACAAGCAATGCTGGATCTGAAAAACAGGGAGTTGGAGATATCCGAAAAATTGCGCCTCGAGGAAGACAAAGTAGACGCCCTGCAGCAGATATATTCTGCTATCCAGCTGATGATGGCCGAAAAAGAAGATGAATACGTGAAGGAAAAACAATGGCTGGAGGAGATTCAGTTATCTATTAAGGAAGAGGTTGTTGCTAAGGATGCGGTTATCAAACAGGCCGACATCATGGTTAGGGAAATGAATAAAACACTCATTGCCGGACCGAAAAAGATTGAAAAATTTGATAAAAAACTGAACACTGCCCAGGAAACACTGGATAAGGAAAGGGAAAAACTGAAAGATAATAAACATGCAGTAGGAACGATGAATAAGGATCTCACCAGCGTGCAGGAGTTCTTTGTCCGGGAAAAGGGCGTGGGCAAAGATCCGATGCGCTCCAACTACATGGCTAATATTGGTTTACTGCTGGATGCCCAGGCAAAACTGAATATATTGCCTGATGACCATCGGGCTGATTACAAGTTCTACGCCCCGGGACGTTTCCTGCAGAGCGCCATGCTGGTGTTGCTGGTTGTGTTCTCGCTGTTTACCTACAGTAACACAAGCAGTTTGAATCCATTGCAGGCGGCTCTGCCTCAGAAAAAAGAACAGCTGGCCCGGCTCAATATCCACCGCGAGATATACAATGATTACCTTTTTGACCTGCGTGTGCTAAACGGGTTTCAGCAGCTGCGCAGTGATGACCGTATTATGGCAGATAATATATTAAACATACTAAAATATTTGAGTAAGGTAACACCCCCTGATGTTGAGGTCACAGGATTATCATTGCTCGATGATCCCTATGCTGCAATTTCGTTTGATGAAGAAGAGATGGAAGAAGAAACTGAAGAGGAGATTGAAATTCCAGAAGATATCTTATTGAGCCTGCGTATAGATGGATTACTGGAAATAAATTCTATGCAGGCTAGCAGCATATTAAGTGATTTCAAAAATACGCTCGAGTCCAATGGTAATATTCAAGCAGTCTATCTTTCTGTAACCACTTCCGGTAGTAAAACAATATTTAATATGATCTTGGTTATATGAGCGCGCTGAACCCCAGAATTCGTTTCTTCGTCATTATAGGTATTTCTGTATTTGTCATCGTTGGTTTTGGCTGGTATAATTACGGTATTTTATCAGAGATCAAGAGTGCCGAAGGCATTACCAGCGGCCTGGACAGGGAATTACGGGTCCAGGATCAGGTCCAACAAAATATAGTCGATGCCCAAACGAGAAGAGGGGATATGCTGTCTGGCCTGGACCATGATGTCGTCCATTCATCGCGGGAGTATGAACTGGCTGCTGTTACAATGCGTGACCTGGCGAAAAAACATGACATTGTTGTCCTGAACCTGAACCTTAGGTCCAGTGACACGTTTCCGCCCCTTAACCAGTATACAAAAGTAAAGCAGGTACCACTGGAGCGGCAGCGCATCGATCTGAGACTGAACGGAGAATTCCTTAATATTGGGCCATTTTTTGATGCGGTGGAAAAACAAATAAAGTCAGTGAACCTGCACAGCTACAAGTTTTCCTTGGACCCGAATGCAGCCAAGAAGGTGATTGCGGAGGTGGTGTATTATACGTACCGGATGGAGCAAGAATCATAATGAACCGTCAAGTTATACTACTGGTTGTTATGGTGCTGGGCCTGGGCTATTTTTTCAAAGATACAGTGCTTTCCCTATTTACGAAAACAGGAGGCTCCATGCCGTCATTGTCCAAGCCCTCTGCCGCTAAAGGAATTGATTACAGTGCCATCCAGGCATTGTTGGATGGGGCAGGGGCTGATTCCCTAGCTTTTGGACCAGACCAATGGTCAAGCGATTTTTTTCATGACCGCACCAGAGTTTTTGAATCCTGGTTCAGGGTAACAGGTATTTCAAAAGGACCCAGTGGCTATATGGCCATAATTAATGAACAGATCATAAAAGAGGGCCATACCATGCTGGGGTTTAGGGTGACCAAAATTCAGGATGATCATGTACACATGATAAAAAATAAAGATAAAATTACCTTGGAGTTAATAAAATGAAACAAAGAATTCACATACTATCCTTGTTTTTAACCTTGGGCATGGTGCGCTTCATTACTGCTGCGCCCACTGAATTGCTGGATATATATACTGTTGATGAAGCGGGCGTTTATTCAGTTATTTTAGAGTTCAGTGATTCGGATATTGCCTATGTTACCACCGAAAAGTTCGTCCCACCAACACTAAAAATAGGTTTTGTAAATGTACGTTGGACACGAGGCGATTTTCAGAGGAAAACCGGCGTCAACCCCCTCTATCAATATAGCGTAAGAAAGCCCGTTAATAGGCATGCAATAGAAGATGAAAATAAGCTGGGTCGTACTTATACGCTGGAAGTCAGGCTGGATTTTAATAAAGTACCTGATTACAAAATTGAATTGAAGACAGATCTGCCCCAAGTCCCCAGTAACATTATGGTAATATCATGGCCTAAAATGAAGGACATAAAATCTGATCGGGGTCCTATTGTTCCCTATAAACGGATTGAACCAGCTCTTGTAAGCATAAATTTCAAAAACGCAGACTTGGTAGATGTAATACGATTGTTGTCTGAGCAGCATGGACTAAACCTGATTTTAGGGGAAGAGGTAACAGGAAGTATAACGCTAAAATTAAAGGAAGTACCATTGGAAAAAGCCCTTGATTTAATTCTTAAGGCTAATGGCTTTACCTGGTTTATAGATGATAATATCCTGCTGGTCAAAACAGCAGCAGGAGAGATTACACACAGCGCTGAACTGGAGACCCGCATTTTCCAGTTATATTTCCTTGATGCCGGTATGATTATCACTGCCCTTACCGAAATATTCACCAGTCAGGGCAAGGCAGTTCCCCTGTCTTCAGCCAGCGCCATTGGCGGTGAAGCCGCTGGCATGGATCTGATAATGGTAACGGATGTGCCGACCAATTTTGAACTGATTGAACGTATTATTCGAACCCTGGATCAGGAAAATGCCCAGATCAATATATCGATAAAGTTTATTGAAACAACGCTTAAGCAGGATGAAGCAATGGGGATCAATTGGTCAATGCGCGCTGATACGAGCTTATCCTTTGGTCTCGGAGAATTAATCAGTCATAGTGGTGATAAAGTAAACCTGGCAACACTAACACCAATGACCTTTGCGGCAATGCTGCAGATATTGTCCGAGGATGCCGGCACGACACTGTTGCAGTCAAACCGTACGACCAACACCAATGTTATGGTAAGAAATGGTGAAACACTATTGATTGGTGGCTTGATATTTGATCAGGATGACTTAACCGTTGGGAAATTACCATTTTTTGGTGATCTGCCTTTTTTCCGAAAATTTTTCAGGACGAATTCGAAAAAGAAGTCCCAGAATGAGTTACTGATTTTTATTACTCCGACCATCGTGTCATCGTAATTTTATGACACTATTATGAATAGCAATCGCATATTGATCATTGACCAGGATGCAACCTTCATCCAGACCGTGAGCAGCTACTTTAAAAGTATTGGGATTGAGGTGGTTTCATCAGGTGATGGAATAGAAGGTTACCGTATGGCCAAAGAGGTAACACCGGGGGTCGTGATCCTGGATACGGAACTGCCGAACCTGGACGGTTTCCAGGTTTGTCGCTTGTTGAAGGGCGATGACCGCTACCAGCATATTCCTGTTGTATTCGTTTCTTCTAATGACAGTCAGGATTTCGTGATCAAGTCCGAACGGGCCCTGTGCGATCTATTTCTGCGCAAGCCCATTGTGGCAGATCAGTTGACCCAGGAAATCATTACTTTATTGGCTCCGCCGGCAGGGGAAGAATCAGCGATTGCGTAAATACAGTGTGAAAATTTTTATGGGGCGCTAATATTAATCGCAGTTTAGGACAAATAATGGTCAATGAGAATTTGCTCACTAATGAGCAGGTTGACGAAGCGATCAATTTCAAGAATGAGAACCGCTGCCATTTTGGCGCCGCCTGTATTGAACTGGGGTTTTTAACCGAGCGGCAGGTGATGGAAGTACTGGGTATC
>JGI26063J44948_1000442_pt1 | contig 11025 bp, 8 predicted proteins | sample MarorgKNORR_S2LV_4_FD_44948 | JGI IMG/M metagenome (IMG submission 44948) | reverse complement strand
CGAATCCTATAATTGCAGGTAGCGCTGGAGACAATGCTGCCGGAGCTGTAGGGATTGGAGTGATTAAATCAGGTTCTGCCTTTGTTTCACTAGGAACTTCGGGGGTGTATTTCGTCGTCAATCCACGGTTTATCCACAACCCTAAACAAGGATCTCATGCTTTTTGTCACTGCATCCCTGATACATGGCACCAGATGGGAGTTATTCTCAGTGCATCAAGCTGCCTGAGCTGGCTTTCAAGCATTCTGAAACAGAACGAAGGTGAATTAATCAGTAGCTTGGAATCCAGTCCGCTTAAACCCGGAGAAGTGATGTTTTTACCCTACCTGTCCGGAGAAAGAACGCCACATAATAATCCCAATGCTCAAGGTGTATTCTTTGGTTTGAGACATGAACATGGAACAAAGGAACTGACACAGGCAGTGTTAGAAGGAGTCGCCTTTGCTTTTGGAGATTGCCAGCAGGTCCTTTTAGATGCCGGAGCTGAGATTGATGAGGTTTCCCTGATTGGAGGAGGCTCTAAGAGTCATCTCTGGGCTCAGATCCTTGCATCCGTTCTTGAACGCCCCATGATAAGGCATGACAGTCCCGAAATGGGACCGGCCGTGGGTGCAGCCCGTTTGGCAATGCTTGCAATCAACAATGGTTCACTTGAAGAAATTTGCCAGCGGCCAGGGATCAAAGAAATTATTGAACCCAACCTAAAATATGTACCTCAGTATAGACAGGATCAGGAACGTTACCGAAGACTCTACAGGCACTTGGAAGAAGATTTTTCGGAATAGTCTTTTTACTAATAAAAAAACCTCAAGCAAATTTTTCTCTATATGCAGAGGCTCACAACCTTCCATACCTCACCCATACCAACATGAGACTACGGCAGACGGATTTTCTTGCAGTCTTGATCCAGATGCAGGAACTGCAGGAACTTTCTGAGTGAACCTAAATCGCAGGGAGAAAGGGGCAAGAGCCACCCGGTCAAATACACAAATTAGTTAGTCGGGTTTCTGTCTAAAAGGCAGGTTAAATTGTTTACTACTTACCAATTTCGAAGAAAATGGAGGACCACCGAAGCGGTCCTCTATCCTTAAATTAGGAGAAAATATAAATAAATGGTGGGTGTTATGAAGGCACCGCCCACTGGCCTATTCTATGTGTTGAAGGGAAAAACCATTTATAGAGTATTTTCAAGTAATTGGGACAGTTCATCCGCGGTTTTGACGATTCCAATGGCACCGGCTTGCCTCAAATGTTCAATGTGCCTTGGCGTGATGTGTGAACCACCGGTGAAGCCGATCACTCTCATACCGGCCTGAAGGGCCGACCGTATTCCTGTTGGAGAATCTTCGATCACCACGCAGTCATCTACGGGAATGCCGAATTTTGTGGCGATGTAAAGGTTAAGGTCTGGGGCGGGTTTGGGCCTTTTGACCATTTCCGAGCTAAAAAGCCGAGACCTGCAGAGATCCAGCATTTCTGCCCTACCCAGTGATATTCTAAGTCGTGAGAGGGAACTGTTGGATGCCACCACCCACATTCCCTTAATGGATTTCAACAGCTCCCCCATCCCTTTTATGGCCCTCACTTCTTTACTCAGAGCATGTTTCAGGTTGCGTTCCAGTTGTTTCAATGAATCAGTGGGAAGTGGAATATTAGTGAACATGGAAAACTGTTTGAGGATCCCCGCATCGTCCTGACCGCTGGAGTCGGTCAGCCATTCCCTAAGTGAACCTTGTTCAGAGAAAAGTGATTTGTCTCCGTGGGAATTCAGCAGATTTTGTAGATGTTCTAGAACAACTCGGTCAGCGATAATTTCGCTGTCCAGCAACACCCCGTCGCAGTCAAAAATCAGCACAGTAATTTATTAAGTGAGTGGAAGTTTTTGCATGTCTGGACATTTAAGAGTTTCATTTTAAAACAGCAGGTAACTTTCCAGAGTTTTTTCAACACCATCGGACCAGATACTATTCAACGCATCCGAAAAACGTTCCCTGAAAACAGGATGTTCACCAAGATCACCAAAGATTTCTTCCATTCCAAGAAAAACTAGTGGATTCCCTCGTGCTTCAAGTGAGGTTTTTCGTAGTTGTTCTGATTTGTTATCGTCCAGAAAAATGGATCTCCCTGATTCAGATTCGCCGTAGCAATAGCGGCACCAGAGTGCGATTTCCAATGCAAGTCCACGAACGTCGAACCCTTGGCTCAAACGATCCTCTATGGAAGGCAAGATGAATTTAGGCTGCCGATTAGAACCATCCTGGCAGAGCCGAGGGATCGTATCGCAGATATCCGGATTCGAGAACCTTTCCTGGATCAATTTGAAGTACCCCATGAGGTCTGTTTCAGGAACAGGTGGAATTAAGGGAATGATTTCTTCCATTTCCACTTTCTCTAGAAATCTTTTAATCAAATCATTCGACATTGCGTCATGGACAAATTGAATGTCAAGCAAGGCAGCTGGGTAGGCAATGGTTGCATGCCCCCCGTTAAGGATGCGGATCTTCATCAACTCAAATTCCGACACCTTGTCTGTAAAGGTCACTCCAACTTCCTCCAAAGCAGGACGCCCCATAGGGAAGTGATCTTCTAGTACCCATTGCCTGAAAGGTTCACAAAAAACCGGCCATTTGTCCTCAATGCTAAAATTTTTAAGTAATTTCTCTCTTTCTCGTTCAGTGGTGGCTGGTGTAATCCGGTCGACCATTCCATTTGGGAAAGCAACTTCTCCTTCGATCCATCGAGCAAGATCTGGGTCTATCATATTGGCGGTCCCCAAGACGACTTTTTTGGTTACATCTCCGTTTCCAGGCAGGTTATCGCAGGACATCAGAGTGAATGGAGGAACACCTGCCTTGCGGCGTTGCTTTAAACCCAGTACCAATGCCCCAAAAACACTAATGGGCTGATTTGGATTTTCAGCATCGACGATCATTTCCGGACATTCCGGGTCGAACTCCCCAGTCGCAGGATCGATGAAATATCCCCCTTCCGTTATCGTCAGTGAAACGATCCTGGCCCAGGGAGCACTCAGGGCATTTACTAGTGAACGGTTTTCTTTTTCAACTGGAAGAAAGTCTACAAGGGTGCTTGTGACTCTGGCCGTGTTCGCACCTGGTTGCANTTCTACAACCGTTGTCAGAAAGTCCTGTTTCTGCAGAATTTCTCTTATCTTTGAATCATGTGGACGAACGCCAGACCCGACGATAGCCCAGTCCAAGTCAAGGCCCCGATTAAAGAGATCATCCATATAAAGAGATTGGTGGGCTCTGTGAAAATTACCGTAACCGATATGGATAATGCCTGGCTCGAGGTCATTGTACTTATATTGAGGACGACTGACATGATCAGGTAAAGAACACAGTGTCTCCCGAGACAAATAAATACTCATGAAATTTCTCCAGACGATTTCTGTAAGGAATTTATCAAAATTCTTTTTTGTTCTGTAATTCGTAATGACTGAGATTGATGCTCCATTTCAACTCATCCAGTTTCCACCGTCGACATTAAGTGTTTGGGCGGTGATATAATTGGCATCTTCTGAGGCAAGAAAAACGGCAGCACCTTCAATGTCCTCAGGGAGTCCAATGCGTCCAAGTGGCACTTCTTCTCCAACTAGGCGTTTTTTCTCGCCGCTTTTCCTGTTTTCGTAATGAGCGAAGAGACTGTCCACAGTTTCCCACATGGGAGTGTCAACCACTCCAGGTGCAATTCCGTTCACATTGATCCTGCAAGATGCTAAAGCTAATGCAGCAGACTGGGTATAACTTACTACNGCTGCTTTGCTTGCACAGTAATGGGAGACCAGTGCTTCTCCACGGCGTCCAGCCTGCGAGGAAAGATTGATAATCTTACCATTAATTTTCTGATTCACCATTTGAGCAGCTGCCGCCTGCATCATGAAGAACATGCCCTTGACGTTGACTTCGAAAATACGGTCNTAACTTTCGCGGGTCGAATCCAGTAACGGCGCCATTTCGAAAATAGCAGCATTGTTGAATAGAATGTCTATTTGCATGAATGACTTAAGTGTTAAACGGATAGTATGATCTATGTCAACTTGTTCCCTTACGTCCATTTGTATGGGGAATGCACTCCCTCCATGCTTCCGAATTTCATTAGCGGTGAATTCTGCCTGTTCTCCTTGAATGTCAACAACGACACACTTTGCGCCTTCCCTAGCATAACGCAAGGCTACAGCACGTCCTATTCCTCCTCCGCTTCCTGTGATGATTGCCACCTTATTTTCAAGCTTCATAGTTTTCTTCATCTCATTTAACTGCACCGAATGTTAGTCCACGAACGAGCTGTTTCTGACTAAACCAGCCAAGTACAATCACCGGTGCAATAGCCAGGGTAGAAGCTGCCGAAAGTTTTGCGAAGAACAAGCCTTCCGGACTTGAGTAGCTGGCGATGAACGCTGTCAGAGGCGCCGCTTTTGCTGCAGTTAAGTTCAACGTCCAAAACGCTTCGTTCCAAGCGAGGATGAAGTTGAGTAGCAATGTTGAAGCAATGCCCGGAATGGATAATGGCAACAGAATCCTTATGATTTCATCCCAGAGTCTTGCACCATCGATACGGGCGGCCTCCAAGATATCTTTGGGGATTTCGGTGAAATAGGTGTAGAGCATCCAGACAATGATCGGCAGGTTGATCAGCATCAGAACGAGGGTCAGGCCCAGGATGCTATCAAGTAGTCCGAAATGAATGAAGAGTAGATAGATTGGGTAGAGCACGCCTACGGAAGGCAGCATCTTGGTCGAGAGCATCCACAAAAGGATATCTTTTGTCCGCTTTGAGGGCACGAAGGCCATGGACCATGCCGCCGGCACCGCGACAAAAATGCCAAGAATTGTAGATCCGCCGGCAATGAAGATGGAGTTCCAAAGGAAGCGGAGGTAATTTGAACGCTCCTGCACCACCGTGTAGTTTTCCATTGTCCAATCGAAGAATAGGAAGACCGGCGGGTCAGCAATTGCCATACCTTCTGTCTTGAAGCTCGTGAGAATCGTCCACAGGATCGGGAAGAAGATCAGAAACCCAATCCCCCATGCTGCGATTGTATTGATGATCTTACGGTTGTTTGTAACTTCGCGGGCCATGATCCGTTTCTCCTTAAGCCCCCAGGTTCTTGCCGACGATGCGCATCAGAAAGATGGCTACGATGTTGGCGAGTATCACTGCATATATCCCGCCCGCGGAGCCCAGCCCGATGTTCTGGCTTTCCAATACACGTTGAAAAATCAGATACGAAAGTGTCTTGGTACCGAAAGCTCCACCTGTGGTCACAAAGATCTCAGCGAAGATTGACAAAAGAAAGATCGTTTGGATCAACACGACAATGGTAATGGCGCGGGCCAAATGTGGCAGTATGATGTAGCCGAAGCGTTGTAGCGGATTAGCACCATCCATCTCGGATGCTTCAAGCTGATCACGGTCTAGTGACTGAACGGCAGTGAGCAAAATCAAAGTGGCGAAAGGTAGCCACTGCCAGCTGACAATCATGATGATCGATTGAACAGACTTTTGCGAGAGCCACTCGATCGGCACTGCACCAAAGAATTTCCAAAGATGCGCGAAAAGACCGTTTACAGGGTCCATAAAGAAGTTCTTCCAGACGAGTGCTGAGACGGTTGGCATCACGAAGAAAGGTGAGATCACAAGGATGCGTACAATACCCTGCCCCCACAGGGGTTGATCGAGTAGAAGAGCAAGTAAGATACCGAGAAACACTGTAATCACGAGCACNCTACCCACGAAGATCAACGTGGTTTGTACACTAGGCCAAAAAGANCTCGAACTTACGAANCGAACGTAATTATCAAATCCAACCCAACCCATGTCTCCGCCACGAAGTGGAAGGTATTTTCGAAACGAAAACCACAAAGTCATGGTTAGAGGCACGAGCATCCAACCGAGTAGCAAGACCACCGNCGGAGCCATCATAAGACGAGCTACGGATCTGGAATTCTGGGTTGCCATGATANACTCCTCCCGTAACACCTCTCCGTTTTGCGGAAAGTGGTGAATTAGATATCTTTCACAATCACTTAGATGGATGGCTAGCTCAAGCCATCAGTGTTCCAAAAAATGTGGTCCGGGCGCTGGGGGCATTCACAAGCGCCCGGACTTACCGAACTTTTATAGAAACCGGGCTTACTTGTAGCCAGCAGCTTCCATTGCGTCGTTGGTNAGAGCCTGTGCTTTAGCCAGAGCCTCAGCCACTGTCTGCTGTCCGGCATAGGCAGAAGAGAACTCCTGGCTTACTTCGGTAGCAATACCAGCAAACTCAGGGATAGCCGCGAACTGAACACCAACATAGGGGCTCGGATCAACGGTAGAGTTGTTTGGATCAGCTGACAGGATCGAATCCAGTGTCATCTGCGTAAACGGCACCGCCTGATATTTCGGGTTATTATAAAGCGAAGTGCGCGCACCAGGAGGCACGTTGGCCCAGCCTTCTTTGGATGCGACTAGCTCAATATAGCCTGTGCCAGTTGCCCATTCGATGAACTGTTTTGCAGCAGCTTCTTTCTGCGTACCCTTCGGGATCGCCAGAGCCCATGCCCATAGCCAGTTGGAGCGAACGCCCATGCCATTGTCTGGCGCCAGAGCAAAGCCAACCCTGTAAGCTACAGTTGAGTCTTTCGGGTTCGTTACGAAAGAAGCAGCAACAGTCGCATCAATCCACATACCACATTTACCTTGCTGAAAAAGCGACAGATTTTCGTTAAACCCGTTGGTCGCGAATCCTGGAGGGCCCGCATCATTCATCATATTCACGAAAAAGTTGAGAGTATCGGACCATTCGCGTGTGTGGAACTGTGCATTCCACTTTTCATCGAACCAACGTGCACCGAACGAATTCGACATCGCTGTGATAAAGGCACCGCCTTCACCCCAACCTGCCTTACCACGCAGGCAAATCCCGTTGATTTCATTTTTGCGATCGGTCATCGCACGTGCAGCCTTGGCAATGAATGACCATGATGGTGCAGAAGGCATTTTCAATTCGGCTTTTTGCATCAAGTCAGTGCGATACATGACCATCGACGATTCACCGTAGAACGGTGCAGCGTACAAAGTACCATCGTAGGATAGTCCGCCCCGCATAGCAGGTAAGATATCGTCGATATTATACTCTGCTGACAGATCGTTCAGCGGAACGAGCCAACCATTTTTGCCCCAGATCGGTGCCTCATACATACCGATTGTCATGATATCGAAAGCACCGCCCTTGGTGGAGATATCCGTTGTTACTCGCTGACGCAGGACATTTTCTTCAAGAGTAACCCACTCGACGGTGTGGCCGGTTTTCTTGGTGAAATCATCTGTCAGTTTCTGCATGCGAATCATATCGCCGTTGTTCACCGTGGCGATCGTAAGATTCTCTGCCTGTACCGACCAGGCCATCAACACTCCCATGAGCGCCGAAATAAACACGGTTCTAAGTATTCTCATCTTCATCTCCTTAATTGAATTGAACAAAATATCCTCTTTATGAAAAGAGGCCCTACATTTGATCAAGAACGATTATATATTAAAATAATAAATATATGATCATTAATGAACATTTGCTTATTACGAGAGTGCATACTATCGAGAAAAAAAATAAATGTCAAGTAAAAAATTAATTATTTTTAAAAGTTATTTAAAATCAAATAATTAAAAGTTAATATTTTTGGTAGAAATATGTTAACTAAGATCAACAGAAATTAAAAGAGTAAAAATTTGTGAAAATTAATCTAGAATAAGTGGAGGTTTAACAACCATAACAATAAAGAATTATTGTTTTCATAAAATTATTAACACACGACAGAATGTACCATGAAAATTAAACCACGTTTAAGATGGGTTTTGTTGCCGACGGGAGACAAGTAAGAGTAGTAGGTGAATACAGAGGAAAAAAAGATCAGGTAAGCAGTTGAGGCCATGACTGCCAAAGAATTTGCTGTTTTAGCAAGACATTTCGCATAGCTACATTTGCGTGCGTTAAAGGCAAAGCAAGAGAGATCNTGAAAAATTTTGGGGAAACCATCAATGCTCAAAATCATGTCACTTAAAAAAATCAGTCGGATATCAAAGCGTTTGCGGTGTGCTCATCTGTGATGAGGCCGCTGAGCCACCCACCATGGAGTGCGGCACTCAATGATTGGTGTTTGGTGCTTCCACCTGAGATGCAGATTGTTTGAAAAGTTGTTTGGTTTTTGAGTTTGACGCTGGTATTACGATGGTTGAGTTCATGGTCAATCAGTTTACCCTCCGCGTCGAAGAAATTACCCAGTATTTCACCAACTGCACCCTGCTTGAGTAATTCTCTTGCTTCAACTTCTGTTATGAAACCGTCAACTAAAATCGGGGCATCGAGATCAATTCCGGCAACGGCAAAGAATGCAACATCAGCTGTCTCGGATATTTTTAGGACATTTCTGTAGATTGGCTGCTTAAGGAGTTTTCGTAGTTCCTCCCTAGAATTTGTGAACACCGGCCCGGGAAGGTAGAAGCGCTCTGCGTTTATTTTATCAGCCATTGCCATCACGGAGTCAAAGGCACTTGCAGAGCCATCATGTTTTAGATTACCAACCAAAGAGGCTATCCGGTGTTGCGACATGTCTTGAGATTTCAGTTCTCTTACACAGGCCCTTATCGTTCGTCCTGTCCCTATGGCAATCGTAGTTGGTTCGCTCTTGCGGATGAATTCTTCCAATACAGATGCACCAAGTGTTGCCAATCCGGGCAGGACCTGACTGAATTCTATTCCTGGTGCGGGACAGACCCTGCAGAAGCGAAGATTATGCTGCTCCATAAGTTTTTTTTCCAGTTCAAGGCATTGCACCATGGGGTGATCAATATTGATTTTAATCAACTTCTCGGAATTGGCCTGGGCCAATAATCGCTGAACCATGGGTCTAGAAAGGTTGAGTTGTTTCGAAATTTCCTCCTGGGTCAGACCGTAGGTATAATAAAGCCAGGCGATACGTATGACAATGTCGGAACGGTTCAATTCAGAGTTCTTCATGCAGTTTCCTTGTTGATCATTTTGTATAACTCATTGGACATCATTAGATTCTGATCATAGATCCGGTTAAAAAATTCCTGTCGTTTTTTGTATTTCTCCTGGATTTCGCTATCAGGATAGATCCTTTCTTTAATGCAGACCAGTTTGCTAGCACCCTCCTTCACATCATTGAAATAGCCAGTCCCAGTTCCAGCAAGAATGACTGCTCCAAGCAATCCGCTTTCGGTACATTCGGTCACAATAAGTGTGATTCCGTAGACCGAAGCTTTGATCTGAAGCCAGTTCTTTCCTTGAGCTCCACCGCCAGAAACGATAAGCTCTTTGAGCTCTGCTCCGGCCTGCTGAAGCTTTTGCAGATTGCGTTCACCAGCCATCGCTAAGCCCTCTGCTACTGCTCGGTATATAAATTCCCTAGTGTGGATTAAGCTAAGACCAAAGAACTGTGCTCTAGAATGGTAAGTTCCGCTCAGGCGTTCCCCGCTAAGGTAGGGAAGATAAAAAAGCCCTTCACTTCCTGGAGGGACATTGGAGAGAATCCTGTCAATTTCTTCAGATTCCTGATCAGATTTACCCAAAATCTGATTCACCCAGTGAATGCTGTCGCCACCAGTATCAATACAAATACAGGGACTCCAGTAACCAGCAGCTGAGTAAAGGTTACTGATATGAGGATGGNGGAAGGGCCTTTCGGAACAGAGTCCAATCAGAGTGGATGTTCCGGTGAGGTCTAAGCCCTTTCCTGGCTCAATAACTCCTGATCCGAGCATTGCAACCATGGAATCTCCTCCACCTGCCACCACAGGAAGTTCATGAGGAATTCCTGTCTGTTCAGCGGTCTTCCTGGTGATGCTTCCAATAACTTCCTCTGAAGGATGAATTCGGGGGAATTTACTCAGATCAAGGTCTAACGCATCCGCCAACTCAGGAGAATAAACCCCAGTTTTAGCATTTATCAGAAAACTTCCAGAAGCCTCCGTACGGTCTGTGCAAAACTGTCCACTCAGGCGAAAATTTATGAAATCTTTTGGGGTCAGGAAACAAAAGGTTTTTGAGTAGATACTCGGTTGGCAGTCACGGATCCAGGCAGCTTTGAATGCAGTCCAAGATGTGGCTGGTGGATTTGCTACAAGTTTTTGGAGTTCAGAGGCATTGGGTTTTTTTTGAAATTCATTAATTTGTGCGATGCAGCGTTTGTCATCCCAGAGTTGAATTCGGTTCAAAAGAACCTGGCCATCTGCATCTATCGGAACTGGCCCGTGCATCTGCCCGCAAACCGCAATCCCTTTTAGTTTTGAAAGATCAACTTTTGTATTGGCAAGAACTATTTGGCAACAGTCACAAAACCCCTTCCACCATTCTTCAGGATCCTGTTCGGACCAACCCGGATGAGGGTGATGCCTTTTCAAAACACAGGAGTGCATTGCCAGGATTTGTCCCTTTCTGTTGAACACCGCCACTTTGATACTGCTGGTGCCCAAGTCTGCCACTAAAAACTGAATCCCTCCAGATTTCATCTTTCAGCTAAGGTATTTGTGTATGAATGATCCTGCCTGTCTTAGTGGTAGGCCTTCTTTCTTTCAAGAATGATTTCACGTAAATGGGGCCTTTTATGAAAAATGATTGTGCTGGTTATGTTCTAAATTTTTTCATTTTCTAGCGGCAGAAGATAATTATTTCTGTTTCACTTCAGATTCCATGAGAGCACAGATTCATTCATTTCCGGAATCCAGTGTTTCCTGCAATTAAAACCCGTTGATCTCTTTTCTTGTCGTGAGCACCAAACATTTCCAGAAACTAATTGAAGATCATGAAGCTCCAGGTTGAATTNTCAATCAACATCCCAGACAAATTACGATACCTAATTCACTTCAAAACTTCAATGCACCTTTTAAGTACTTCCTCAANCGATGCTAAGTCTTCACAACTAAGAATCCCAATCTTAAAGTATTATGAATTGAGTAGCCAATCGCTTTCCGCTTTGTTAAGTAGTCTGTCCTCATCGTTAAATT
>JGI26063J44948_1000441_pt1 | contig 11036 bp, 12 predicted proteins | sample MarorgKNORR_S2LV_4_FD_44948 | JGI IMG/M metagenome (IMG submission 44948) | reverse complement strand
TTTGCCCAGCCAAATCCTACAAATAATATCATCAATGAACCAATGGGGTCTAAATGTGCTAATGGGTTGAGGGTTAAACGACCATTCCTTGCAGCGGTATGATCTCCTAGTTTGTAGGCTATATAGCCATGTGAAAATTCATGAAAACAGAGAGAAAATATTAAAATAGGAAGCAATATTATTAAAACTTCCATTGGTAAACGTAATAGCATTTAACCTCTTGGATGAAATTCTTTGTGAATTTCTTTCAAATAAATTTTATCAATATTCGTATAAATTTGCGTGGTGGTTATATCGGAATGTCCCAGCATTTCCTGAACTGATCGCAGGTCAGCACCCCCTTCTAATAAATGGGTTGCAAAACTATGACGGAGAACATGAGGACTGACTTTCTTTGTAATACCGGCTCTCAGTGTATTTTCATGGAGAATATTCCAAATAGACATTCGGGTGAGCTTTCCTCCTCTATGGTTTAGAAATAATATTCCCTGGCTTTTGCCTTTTTTGGAGTTGAAAGGTCTTACCTCCTTGAGGTAAAGTTTTAGAAAGGTCAATGCTGTTTTACCAAAGGGAACTATTCTTTCCTTGCCTCCCTTGCCAAAAACGCGAATCAAACCCTCATCCATCATTAGGTTTTTCAGTTTTAAATCAACCAATTCAGTGACTCTGAGACCGGAGGCATACAGCATGCTGAGAATGGCTTGATCTCTGAGAGCATATTTTTTATTTAAATCAACTGATTGAATAATCTGGTTAACTTCCTCAACTAATAATGTTGTGGGAATACTTCTAGTTAAACGTGGCGGTACTAATAATTGTGAGGGGTCATTTTTAGTTATCCGTAATTGACACAGATATTGGTGAAATCCGCGAATAGTAGAAAAAAGTCTATGAATACTTGACGATTTTTTTATTCCTTCTTTATTNTCCATTTTCNGNGCATCACTTAATTCGTTTACAAATTTTTCTATATGAGCAGATTGAATTNAATCAATTGACATGAGCTGCAATTCATTATACATAAAATTGANATATTTTTTTAAATCGTGATTATAAGCATAAAGTGTATTGTTTGATAATCTTCGTTCAAATTGCAAATGAGATAAATATTCCGTAGCTAATTCCCATAATGGATTTTTTCTTTCTATTGCAGGTTCTTTAATCATCATTGATGAACTGCATTTGTAAATTCCTGCAATTCTTTAATTGAAGGGTTTTCTTCTATTTTAGTTCCCGTTACNATATAGCCAGCACCTGATGAGACCAAGGTTCGTGCAGAAGCAGNAGTATTAACTCCTCCNCCAACCACAATTGGTATGTGCAATTNTTTTGAAATATTTGAAACTACCTCTGATGCAGCATGATTTTCAGCACCACTTCCCGCTTCTAAAAATACAAGTCTATTTCCCAGGTATTCGCCAGCTAAGGCATGTGCCAGGATAATGTCATGTTTATTCATTGGAATTGGTGAAGTATTGCTCATTACTTCAACTGATGAACGTACACCGCCATCTAAAAGAATATATGCCGTCGGTATAGTCTCTAAATTTATATTGTGGATAATTGGTGCCGATTTAACATGTTCGCCAATTAAATATTGAGGATTCCGTCCACTAATTAATGATAAAAACAACACCGCATCTGCATGTTGTGAAAGTTGACTNGANGATCCCGGAAAAATAATTACAGGAAGATCTGTATTTTTAGTAACTTCTTCAATTCGTGATTCAAATTCATTATCAGATATTAAGCTACCNCCAATAAAAATAGCGTCAAAATCGCTTTCATTCACCAAATGAAGCATGTTAAGCAATCCATTGTCATTCTTCTTGTCNGGATCAAGNAGCGCAATTGCCACTGCNCCACGAGATGTCCTTATTTGCTCTAATTTTGAGAATGTGCTCAACTGAATTCCTTCAAGCATTTGATTAAATGGTTAATTTCATCAATAGTTCGTTTTTCTGTGACAGCAATTAATAGTAAAGAATCGCTTTCATCGGACAATGCTCGCATAATTGATACGCCTTTTTCAGCACAATAATTAGTGACATCAATAGCAGAATGGGTGGTTTTCACAACAAATTCCATTAGAAATTCATTGGAATAGGGCAAAGAATAATTTTCTAACTCAGATATACCATTAGCAGCATAATGAGCTTTTTGATAGCAAATTGTTGCAATATAGGGCAATCCCTTGGCACCCATAAGTGCAAGGTATATTGTAGCTCTCAATGCAAGTAAACCCTGATTAGTACAAATATTAGAGGTTGCTTTCTCTCTTCTGATATGTTGCTCTCTGGTTTGGAGTGTTAAAACAAAACCATCATTGTTATTTTTATCAACCGTTTTGCCAATTATTCTCCCGGGTATTCTTCGCTTATACTGTTCTTTTACGGCAATTAATCCCAGTAGAGGTCCCCCATAACTCATTGGATTTCCCAGAGATTGACCTTCTCCTACAAAAATATCAGCGCCGCATTTTCCCGGAGGTTCTAGCACAGATAAGGATAAAGGCTCTGATACTGCAATTAACAGAGATTTAGGGTCTAACATTTTCTTTTTACTTTCCATCCAATTTTCAATGAGTCCATTTTTATTGGGAGATTGAATAATCAATGCTGCTATATTTTCGGAATAAGATTTTAGAGCGTTTAAATCTGTAATACCATTGATTTCCGGTATTTGAATAAGTTCCATAGCTTGACCCGTTAAATATGATTTTACAACTTGGAGGTAATGGGGATTCAGTGATCCAGAATATAGGATGATTTTGCTGCGAGTAAAAGAATGAGCTAAAAGACAGGCTTCAGCGATAGCAGAGGAGCCNTCATAAAGAGAAGCATTGGCTATATCCATTCCGGAGATTTCACAGATCATTGANTGAAATTCGTATAAATANTGNAAGGTTCCCTGACTGACTTCTGCTTGATAAGGAGTATATGATGTATAATATTCAGATCGACCACTAATAAAATCAACTGCCTTAGGTATAAAATGATCATATACCCCACCGCCAGAAAAACAAAAATTATCAGCAGCATTGGAATTACTTAATTGTATTAGTTCTCTTTCGATTTCCATTTCAGAAAAAGGCGTACCAATTCCCAAATCTTCCGTCAACCTGAATTTTTGAGGAATTATTTTAATTAATTCCGAGAAATTAGAGACAGCAGCTCCATTTAGCAACTGAACTTCTTCTTCGGGTGTTGTGGGAATAAAGTGCACTATTGAACCAGCTTTTTATATTCGTCCGCTGTCAAAAAATCACCATCATTATTGGTGAAATTAGTTAATTTTATTATCCATCCCCTCATGTAAGGGTCTGTATTAACACACTCAGGTTCATCCTCAAGAATTGGGTTTACCTCAGAAATTTTACCCTGCATGGGTGAATATATATCTGCCACAGTTTTCACTGCTTCAATTGTCCCAATTGAGTCTTTTGCCATGAATTCATCTCCGGGTTCTGGTAATTCAATAAAGATGATATCACCTAATTCGCCCTGAGCATAATCTGTAATGCCGATAGTGGCTATTCCATTTTCTATTTTAACCCATTCATGGTCTGATGTATACTGTAAATCTTCAGGTATATTCATTTAATCTTTTTCTCCTTGTATAAATTGAAAATTATCTAAAAATCCTGTATCCATATTACCTTTTTGAAAATCAACATTTTCAAGTATCTGCTTTTGATAAGGTATAATGGTTTTAATTCCTTCAAAAACACATTCATCCAAAGCTCCAATCATGCGATTGATTGCTTCAGCTCTAGTTGGTGCGTGAACGATAAGTTTTGCAACCATTGAATCGTAATTTGGTGGAACAGTATAGCCAGCGTACACATGGGTATCAACACGAATTCCCATCCCGCCCGGCATGTGGAAACTCGTAATCGTTCCAGGGCAGGGTCTGAATTTATGAGCGGGATCTTCAGCATTAATTCGGCATTCTATAGCATGTCCGCGTGTTTTCATATTATTCATCCATGATGGGATAGGGTAGCCCTGCATGGCAAAGAATTTGATATTTTATAAGATCCGCTCCAATTACCATTTCAGTTACGGGATGCTCAACCTGAATTCTTGTATTCATTTCCATAAAGAAAAAATCATTATTTGAATCCAACAGAAACTCGATAGTACCAGCACCCACATAATTTGATGCTTTTGCTCCAGCGATTGCAGAATCATACATTTTTTTCCGTGTTAATTCTGTCACTCCTGGTGAAGGAGATTCTTCAATGAGCTTTTGATGTCTGCGCTGGATGGAGCATTCTCTTTCTCCCAATGAAACAACATTTCCATGTTTGTCTGCTAATATTTGCACTTCAATATGACGTGGTTTTTGAATAAACTTTTCAAGATATAAATCTCCATTATTAAAAGACATCTCAGCTTCGGATTGTGCAGAGTTAAATGCATTCTCAATCTGGTCTTCATTTTCAACAAATCGCATGCCCTTACCACCACCCCCAGCAGAAGCCTTTAACATAACCGGATATCCGGCTTTTTCGGCTTCATCCTTTGCGACCTGAACAGATTGTACTATTCCGTCTGATCCATAAATGACCGGGACTCCAATGTTTTTCATAGTTTCTTTAGCATTCGCTTTGTTGCCCATTGCATCAATTGTTTCAGGAGGAGGACCTATAAATTCAATACCATTTTCAGCACAGATATTTGAAAATTTTGAACTTTCAGCAAGAAATCCATAGCCAGGGTGGATTGCATCCGCATTTGTCAATTCAGCTGCAGCAATTATAGCCGGAATATTTAGATAACTTTTAGTGCTTTCGGGCGGGCCTACACAAATTGCTTCGTCTGCAAATTTTGTATGAAGGGATAATTCGTCAGCTTTTGAATAAACTGCAACCGTTTTTATATTCAGTTCTCTGCATGCACGGATTATTCGGAGAGCAATTTCTCCTCGATTTGCAACTAATATTTTATTGTACATAAATTATTCAGGAGCAATAATTATGAGATCCTGATCATATTCCACCGGGGTACCATCTTTAATGAGGATTTTTACAACTTTTCCAGATACTTCAGATTCTATTTCGTTAAATATTTTCATGGCTTCAATAATGCAAATGACTTGGCCAACTTTAATAATATCCCCTTCTAATATAAAAGGAGGTGTCTCCGGTTTTGACGATTGATAATATGTTCCTACCAAGGGTGCTTTTATAGTCTCAGTATTCTCATTGGTCTTTGAGACTATATTTTGCTCTTCAACCTTGACTAACTCCTTTTCCTGCTCATTTTCTACAGGGATGTTGGCTGTAACATTTGGAGTATTAACTATTGCAGATGCTGGCGTAGATTGGATGAGTTCAATATTTCTATCCATACTCTGAACTGCATTTTTCCGAATTTTTATTTTCTGTTTTCCCCAAAAGGTGGATATTTCCAGTTCATCTACTTTAGACTCTTCCAGTATCTTGATCAAATTTTTTATATTATTTTCTAACATAGGTATATTAACTCTTTACNCTNTCAATATATCGNTTCTCTTTTGTGTCAATCCGAATCACATCACCAATTTGGATGAATAGCGGGACTTGAATGGTCAAATCGGTTTCTAATTTTGCTGGTTTAGAACCGCCTTGTGCCGTATTCCCCTTTTCTCCAGGATCAGTATCTTTAATGGTCATATTCATATGTTGTGGAATTCTAACCTCAATCGGTTCATCTCCATTAAAGGCGATAGTTGTAATTGTATTCTCTAAAAGGAAATCAAGTACATCTTCTACTTGAGCTTCAGTGAGGCTAACCTGCTCATAAGTCTCTTGATCCATAAATATATAATTGGTGTTTTCTGAGTACAAATAATTATAGTTTCTGGCTTCAACTCTTACCGTCTCAATCTTCTCACCAGCCCTGAATGTCTCCTCTACTACCTGCCCTGTGCGGATATTTTTTAATTTTGATCGTACAAATGCACTTCCCTTGCCGGGTTTAACATGTAGGAATTCTACAATTTTCCATAAGTTATTCTTATGATTAATAATTAGTCCATTTTTAAAATCTGAAGTATTTGCCATCGTTTATAATGTATTCCTTAATTTAATTTATACCCCTAAAATTACAAATCAATTGGACATTATACATATATATTTGAGATGATAAATTCTGAATTTCTTGCAGAACCTTTTGCACAATTTTTACCAACAGTATTTTTATATGCAGAATTACATTTTCGGTTTAAATGGAGTGGTAGCCGCTATTTTCAAAAAGAACCGGAAATATTAGCCGATCTCCCCATAAGAATTGAACCTAATAGGGATATTCCAATTTTATTGATTATAAAGGATTCACATTTATTCCCAATTACTCTAAAATATGTTGAAATAGTAATTTATAATCTAACAAAATTATTCAATCTCAAACTTTTCAATATAATACTCAATTAAATATTAATTGGTGGGATGATACAGTGGTGATTGATCCGGAAGGTATTTCAGGGGATATAGAAATTAATGTTGAATTTATGTATAATGTGGGTGGACAAGATAAAAAATGTACTATTCATAATTACCCACTTTGTTCTCATGATAAATTAAAAACCTATATTTCTAAATATCCTTACCCAAATGATGGAAATGTATTATATGGCGATATTCACTATCATTCAAATTTAACTGAAGATATGGTTGAATTTGGCGCTCCGTTAAAGGCAACATTAGCATGGCAGAATCATTAGGATTAGACTTTTTTTGCAATACTGATCATTCCTATGATTTAGATGATGTTCCGGGTTCATGGACTGAAACAGACCCAACTCTTGAAAAATGGAATAAATCCAGAATAGAAATCAACACACTTAATAATGGCAATCCGGGAAAATCATTTATCATACCATCTGAAGAATTAAGTTTGCATAACAAGGATGGAAGAAATATACATGCGCTTATACTGAANCATTCAACTTTTCTCCCAGGCTCAGGAGANGGCGCTGAGGAGCCATTTAATTTNCATGCTGATTATAATACAAAAACTNTTCATGANAGTTTAGATAATGAGTCACTTTGTATTGCAGCCCATCCTTTTAATCCAGTTCCCTTAGTGCAATGGTTTTTTGTAAAAAGAGGGAAATGGCAATTAGAGGATATTGTGGAAGAAAATGTTGCAGGAATTCAAATAGTCAATGGAGCTCTTGATGAGGGATTTTATGAAGGTTTAAAAATTTGGAAGGAATTACTTTTAGATGGTTACCATAAATTTATTTATGCCGGAAATGATGCCCATGGTAATTTTAATATTTATCGTCAAATCAAAATACCAATGCTTTCCTTATATGAAAAGAAGGAACAATTATTTGGAGAATTCAGAACAGGTGTGCATACAAATGGTAACAATAGAACCATAAATTCTGCCATTACTTCCATGAAAAATGGGAATTGCTTTGTAACTAATGGCCCCTTTATCAACATAACCTTCCAAAATAATGGACCAATTTATGAAATGGGAAGTACCGTTAGATTAAATTATGGTATTATTACAGTATCAATCATATCTACACCCGAATTTGGGATGATTAAAAAAATAACAATAATAAAAGGTGTTATTGGTGAAAATAAAGAAGTAGATTATTTTATAATTATGAATCCACGGGAGTATAAATTGATAAAGGATTTTAAAATTAATAGTGATAGCAACTGTTATTTTCGATGTGAAGTTGAACTTGATTCTATTAATGAGAAAAGGATTTTTGCAATGTCAAACCCAATTTGGTTATCACCTAATATTAATTAAGCAAATTTGCTATATTTATTATTGGCTCCTGATTGTGACTGGATTTTGTAAAAAGATGTAATTAATTTAATGTAATCTTTTTTATCTTCGGTGAATTGATCAATTGGTGGAATATGACTCGCATATTTTGCCATATCCACAATTTGACAGACATCATTCCAAGAGTTTACTAATTCTGGCTCAATTCCAATTAATTTAAAATGTTCTGCTAATTCACCTGAAGTCATTTCTGTTGCTTTTATATAGAAGACCTCTTTAAAAAATAATCGACATATTTCACTTAATTTTAAATAGTATTTTTCTGTAGATTCAGAATTAATTATTTCAGGAAGTGGTAAATCTTCTATTTCTTTTACAGACTCTTTGAGAGCGGAAATTTTAAAAGATCCCGTTAAATATTTTGATTTACTTTGTCTTGTTTTTGTTTTCCATAAATACCCTATCCCTATAATTCCGGCAACAAGTGATAACAGCAATAAGGCAATTTTAAAGGGTGAGATTAATTTTAGCTCTTTCATTGGTTTGATGGATCGCATCTCATTTGATGTACTTGAAATATTTGATAATATATTCAGGGTGATTTTATTTGTTTCAATTTGGGAAATAACATGATTATTTTGTTTAATATCTACTGGGATAGATGGAATAATAATCTCCCCCACTTTCCAAAATTGTAGAAAATAACTGATAGAAATTGGAGTTAGAATTTTATCAGCAACTGTAAATTCTTCCATATTTTCTTCCAATTCATAAAAAACAGGAACCTCATTATTTTTATTATTTTCAACACTTACTTTTATTTCTACCAGTGAACCCACATAAATAGTATCAGATTTTACATCCACTCTTAAATCAAATGGAAATAATCCGCAAAAAAATATTAAAAATATTAATCTCATTAATGCCGATGCATTCTGGTACTAAAAAACTGTTCCAGTGGATTCAAATATCCTTCAGCAGTATCAATTGATATAAAGTCTATTTTATTTTTTTTACAAAATTCTTTTATAACTTTGTTTTTATTTTGAATATATTTTGTGGAAATATTTTGGACTTGTTTATTATTTGTATCTATCCATGCAGATTTTTGAGTTTCAGCATCGTGAAATTTCACCATCCCTAATTTCGGAATTGCAATCTCAGCTTTATCTAATATTTGAATATTTATTAAATCATGTTTTTTGTTTATCAATTTCATAGTTTGCTGATAGGAATCGTCCCAAAAATCAGACAATAAAAAAATAATACTCTTTCGTTTAAGAACTTTTTGAATATGTTCCAATGCAATAGAAATATCAGTTTTTCTATCTTTGGCCTTATGGTAAATCATTTCTCTAATTACACGCAGAACATGGCTTTTACCTTTTTTGGGGGGAATAAACTCTTCGATTTTATCAGAGAAAAGTAATAATCCAACTTTATCATTATTTTTAATGGCACTAAAGCTTAAAATGGAAGCCAGCTCAATCATGATATCACTTTTCAAGGATTCTCCAGTGCCAAAAAATCCAGAAGCGGAGACATCAACTATCAACATTACAGTCAATTCACGTTCTTCATCGTATTTTTTGATAAATGGTTTGCCAGTTCTTGCTGTTACATTCCAATCGATGGCTCTAATATCATCTCCGGGATAATATTCTCTTACTTCAGCAAACTCCATTCCCATCCCTTTAAAGGCTGAATGGTACTCACCGCCAAAGATGTTATTTACAATATGCCTAGTTTTAATTTCAATTAAACGAACTTTCTTTAATATCTCGGCAGGAATCATGTAGGATTTTAGGGAGTGGGCACAGATTCATAAATTCTTTGAATAATATCCTCAGTTGTTATCTCCTCTGCTTCAGCTTCATAGGATAATATAATGCGATGTCTTAGAATTGATTTTCCCACTGCACGTACATCTTCAGGAATAACAAAGCCTCTGTTGCGTAAAAATGCATGTGATTTGGATGCATTTGCCAAGAAAATTGTTGCTCGAGGAGAAGCACCATAGGTAATCAATGGCTGCAAATCTTTCAAGCCGTATTTTTCCGGATACCGAGTAGCAAATACCAAGGACACAATGTACTTTTGTATATTTTCTGCAATATATATTTGATCCACAATTTTTCGTGCTGATAAAATTTGAGATGGGTTTACAACTGGTTTTAATTCAATATTTGAATTAATTTTCCCCATCCTTTTTAATATTTCTAATTCTTCCTCGGGATTCGGATATCCAACCAATACCTTAAACATAAAACGATCAATTTGTGCTTCCGGCAGAGGATAGGTACCTTCCTGTTCAATGGGATTTTGGGTTGCCATTACCAAAAATGGATTTTCCAATTTAAAAGTTTGATCACCAATTGTAATCTGCCTTTCCTGCATTGCTTCAAGGAGAGCTGATTGTACTTTAGCAGGTGATCTGTTTATTTCATCTGCCAGTATGATATTCGCAAATATTGGTCCCTTCTTAACTTCAAATGAACCATCCCTGGGATTGTAAATCAGAGTACCCAATATATCTGCAGGCAGAAGGTCAGGGGTGAATTGCAGTCGCTGGAATTTTGTGTCAATAATCTTCGCCAATGAGTTTATAGTGAGGGTTTTTGCAAGTCCAGGGACGCCTTCGAGAAAGACATGTCCATCTGTTAAAATAGCCAGCAATAATTTTTCAATTAAATCATCCTGGCCGATTATAACTGTACGAATGGCAGTATTAATATCATGAATAAATTGCGACTCCCTCTCAATAGAGTCTTTTAATTTATCGAGATCAAATTCAGACATATTTTATATATTAGTTCTTTTGTTAACTATTGAATTTAATGAATCTATGGTAGTTTTAATATTTTTTAAGCCTTCAAGTTCATATTCCACAGAGGGAATTAATTCATCATCGGGATATTTATCCTTAAATAAATTATAATTTATTATTGCATCACTATAAGCTTCCAAATAATTATTATAAATGTAGGCAATCATAAATAATGATTTTTTTGACACTTCATGATCAGGGTAATCCTGGACTACCTTTTGAAATTCTTCAACAGCAAATTCAAAATCTTTGGTATCGTTTAGATAAATATCAGCTATCTGAAATTGTGCCTGAGCAGCTAATTCATGTAAAGGGTAAGTTTTAATTATAGATTTAAAACTAGTAATAGATTCCATTAGCTTAGTTTCAGTTCTATATTGTTGACCATCCTTCCAATGCTGATCAGCCGACTTATTTGAACCGCCACTACAGGACAGCACGTACAATCCTATTAATAATATCAATATATT
>JGI26063J44948_1000431_pt1 | contig 11197 bp, 9 predicted proteins | sample MarorgKNORR_S2LV_4_FD_44948 | JGI IMG/M metagenome (IMG submission 44948) | reverse complement strand
TTCTTTCAAGATTTATTATCTTAATCCCACTTACTGTAATTTGTTTATCTGCTTGTTCAGATCCGGATTATGAAATATACAATGACTCTTCCGGTTATGTTCAAGACCTTCAAGGAAAGTGGGTAGTCATAAATTACTGGGCAGATTGGTGCCCACCTTGCATTAAGGAAATGCCTGAATTGTCTTCTTTTTATGATGCGAATCAACAAGAAGTTTATGTNTTTGCTTATAATTTTGATCGATTAGAAGGGGCAGAGCTTAAAGAGCAGATTGTAAGATTTAAAGTCAAGGTTCCAAGCATGTTGACCGATCCGGGAGAATTATTTGGTTGGGAAACCCCTGATAGCTTGCCTGCAACTTTTATTATTGATCCTAAAGGCGTCACTAAAGAAATGCTTATAGGCCCACAAACCAAGGAATCACTCGAAAAAGTAATTCAGAAGTACAAAGAAAGTTAGAAAGCTTGCTCGAGAAACAGCTCGGGGTCAATCGGTACACTAAATAAAGCTATTTGCCAATGAAGGTGAGGACCTGTTACTCGTCCAGTTTGTCCTACTTCCCCTATAACTTCATTTTTTTTGATTAACTGTCCTTCTCTTACAGAAATTTCACTCAGGTGAGAATAAGTGCTAATCATCCCCCCTCCATGATCCAAAAAAACAGTTTTACCTCTGTAATAGAAATTTCCTACTAGTAGTACTTTGCCAGATAAAGGTGACATTATTTTAGTGCCAACAACTGCAGCTATATCAAGTGCAGTGTGTCTATTTCTGGGTTCATTGTTAATAAACCTCCTGACACCAAATTCACTGCTTTTCAGGCCTTCCAATGGCAAAGACATTTTTAAAGCTGAATGGTAGCTGTTTGAAACAACACTCAGCGCAGCTTTTCCAAGTTCCGATTCCTTTTTAATTCTTGGTAAATATTCAGCTGGAGGAGAAACTAAGTCCGTGTTATTGATAGTGATTTTAGATTCACTATATTCTTTATAGAAGATAGGAACTTTTAAGAGGGTCTTATCTTTATTTAAAATAACAATTGGTTTTATTTCCGAAGAAAGACTTATAGGCACTAAAACTTTCCAGTGGTCTTGATCAACTTGACAGAGATAAACGCTTTTTTGTTCTGCCTTTACATTGCTTATTTCAGCAGAAGAAATTTTTATGATTTTATTAATGACACCTCCCGGAAAGGGAGAATGGTCAGGGAAAACACAAGCAGGGTAATTAATTTTGAAGGTTGTGCAAGATGAGAGAAAAAATATTCCAAGAAGGACTAATTTAATTTTCATCTTTGTCTTTAGATTTAATTTCTGCCCTAATACTGCCCTTGTTCAAGACCGCAGAAATTGTTTGGCCTATCTTTACTTGATTTGAAGAAGATAATATTTTTCCTTCTGGTTCAATACTAATAATCGAATAACCTCTTGCTAGAACAGACAGGGGGCTTACTGCTTCAATGGTTGCAACAAGCTCACCTAAAAGCTTATTTTTTCTTTCGATTTTTAATTTGAAAGCCTTTAGTAAATCCTTAGAGGCATTTTGAAGATAAACTTTAGCCTCTTTTACTTTATTTTGTGGCGAGTTTTGTTGCAAAGATAGTTGAGTTAGATTTAGGTGATTCTTCTTAAAGGATACCTTTTGATGCATCTCCTGGATAAGCGCAGTTTCCAAATAATCTACCTTTTGACCTATTTCTCTTAATTTATCCCCTGGGTGCCTTATTCTTTTAATCAGATTAGTAATACGTGTTCTTTGTGAATCAAATTGAGATTCAACACTTTTTAATAGGTAGCTTTGATAGCCGTCTAAGGTTTCCTTAGCTCACTGTAAGGTTGACTGATTATTTCGGCTGCTATTGAAGGAGTAGGGGCTCTTATATCAGCAACAAAGTCGGAAATTGTAAAATCTGTTTCATGACCTACAGCACTGACCAGTGGAATAGGGCAGTTAGCAATAGCTCTTGCCACTTCTTCATTATTAAATGCCCAAAGGTCTTCTATTGATCCTCCTCCTCGGGCCAAAATGATCAAATCAATATTCTCTAAATTAGAGGCCTTATTTAAGGCTTCGCAGATCAAAGGCGCTGCCTTTTCGCCTTGGACCAGGGTCGGTACAACAGTCAGGTCAAAAAAGGGAGACCTTCTGGATAATACATTGATAATGTCTTGAATAACTGCACCGTCAGGAGAAGTTACAACGGCAATACTTCTTGGATAAGAAGGCAATTTTTTCTTAAGGGAATCATCAAAAAGGCCTTCCGTTAATAATTTCTTTTTTAGTTCTTCAAAAGCTTTTAATAAAGCTCCTTCACCTGCTAATTCGATATGCTCAACAATAATCTGATATTGACCCCGACCCTCAAAGATACTTAAGGTTCCATTTAAAACCAGATGATCCCCATCTTTTGGTTCAAAAGTTATCCGATGACTTTTATTTGCAAACATGGCACATCTAATCTCTGAAGACTCATCTTTAAGGGAGAAATACCAGTGACCNGAGGCCGCTGAAAAAAAGTTCGAAACCTCTCCTTGGATCCACACCAAAGGAAAATTTTCTTCAAGAATAGATTTAGCGCGCCTATTTATCTCTGAAACAGAGATAATTTCTTGAGTGTTATCCAATAGGTTTTCAACCATAATGGAAGTATAACTGACTAAGCTTTATAGATATTAATGGAAAATTCAAAATCTATTTACACAGCACTAGTGGCTCTTTTTATTGGAGCAGCATTGTTGGGGTCATCAGCTATTTTTGTCCGATTCAGTGAAACTAGNCCCTCATTAACAGCCTTNTACCGTGCTTTGTTGGCCTTACCNTTCTTNTATATNTGGGTGTTAAGAACTAAATCAGACTTACCCTTGAGGGCTTATTTAAGTAAAGAAAATATTCTGATCTTTAGTTTAGCTGGAGTTTTCTTTGGAACTGACATGGCAATTTGGAATTGGGCTATTAGTTTCACTTCTGTCGCTCACGCTACACTCATGGCTAATACCGCTCCCATTTTTGTAACGCTTATAAGTTTTTTCTTTCTTAGAGAAAAAATAAAGTCTTCTTTCTTCAGAGCCCTTTTATTATCTTTTACAGGAGTGGGTATGGTCATACTTTCTGGAAGTGGTTCTGATTCTTTCAGACTATTAGGAGACGCATTGGGATTAGCTGCCGCCATTTTTTACGCGGCTTATATTTTAGTTATAAAGCGAATAACCAATACTCTTCCACCCGCACACACTCTTTTTTTTGCTACCTTGTTTACAGCTATTTTCTTGTTTCCAGTAGGATTAATTGAATCAGATACCTTTTTTCCTAGTACTCAAAAAGGGTGGTTAATACTCTTGGCTTATGCGTTTGTAAGTCAGGCTTTAGCTCAAGGGTTTATTACTTTTGGTATATCTAGACTCTCAGCTCATCTTTCTTCATTAACTCTTCTAATACAACCAGTTGCTGCAGCGATATATGGATGGTTATTGCTTTCGGAAGCCCTTAATCTTTGGCAAGGATTGGGTGGCTTAATAGTTCTGTTAGGAATCTATCTAGCGACGAGAGAACAAAGCTAATCCCACTTTGGTTCTCGTTTCTCCAAAAAAGCATTAATTCCTTCTTTGGCATCATCACTTTGGATACAAGCGGCTATTTGTTCTTGTAGAAAGGGCAGAGCTTCATCAAAGCTCATGGAGTCTTGTTGGTTGTAAGCGGATANGCCCATTTGCATAGTTGTGGGAGCCAAATTACCAAGATCTGCAGCCAGCTTATCAACAGTTGAATCCAAATCCGCAGTTTTAACAGATTGGTTGATTAGTCCCCATTCTTCCGCTTTTTTTGAATCAATTGCTTCGCCTCGCATACAAAAATCTAAACCTGCTCTTTTTGGCATTACTCTAAATAAACCTGCCATTACCATGAAAGGCCATATGCCTCTTTTTATTTCAGGAGCTAAAAACTTAGCTTCTTCCACTGCTACTGCATGAGTAGAATTGGTTACCATCAATAAAGCTCCAGCTAACACGGAGCCTTGTATTTTCGCTATTACAGGTTTATGCAAGTGTCTTAGAGATAGGCTAATATCTGTTCTGCCTTCCAATCTAGGAACTGCTGATTCAGGGGATTTTTCCTTTCCAGACATATTCCTTAGATCTGCCCCGGCGCAAAAAATATCTCCTTCAGCAGCTAGAACCACTACCCGAATAGATCTTTCTTGTTTGGCGAAAGCCAAAGCATAGTTGATCTCATTGGTCATTACTGAATTTAAGGCATTTTTTCGTTCTGGCCGGTTCAAAGTTATCGTAAGTACGTTGCCTTCAATATTTATTTTTGTGGCTTCAAAAATTAGTCCTTCTAGTGATAATTTGTCGGTATTCATAATCAAACCTCTAATTGCTATTTACAAGATAATCTGGAGCATCAATTTCCTTGGCACGGATATATTCACCTAATGATTTAGCTTGGCCATCAAGCCTAGTAGAGGAAGAGACTCCATCCTGCAATATGTCNTGAATATAAAAATTTAAAGAAAGTATGTTTGGAAGTTCATATCTTTCAATGTCGTATTGAGCTACATCAGGTAAAAGTTCCCTTAATTTGTCTACTGTCAGGAAGTCATATAAAAAGGCATAAGATTCCAGAGTCTTCGCCCAAACCCCTAAATTAGCGCATCCTCCTTTATCTCCAGATCTGGTACCAAATAGTCGACCAAAGTGGATTTTTCCAGTTTTCTTAATTTCAGGCAATTTATTTTCATACGGCACTTTTTGGTAATAAATTTCTTCTAAGTCCATTTGGCTAGTAGGAATAACATCTATGGTTTCACCTTCAAAATGGACTCTTTCAGAGATGTATTTACTGTCTATAAGNGCGGGCCAATACTCAATGTAGTGTCCACTTGGAACGGATCCTCCTCTTCCAGTCCAGCCTGGAAGGTTTGCCAGTCCCAGCTCAACTATCTTGGCGCTAAAAAGCCTGCCAACTAGATCCGGGTTCTGGGACATGACACTAATTTTTAGGGAAGCTTGGGCTTGTTCATTGGATTCCGGATTTTCCTTGTCAGTCCTGTGAAGTTGAATATCCACCTTATCAAACTGCTCTTTTCCTCCTACATTCTCAAAAATAGAATCGGTTACTAATTTAGCTTTCTCTTCAATGTCTAAACCGGTTAAAAGAATTTCAGTTCCATTTCTAAAACCTCCAGCCAAATTTATGCATACCTTATGTGTTTTAGGAGCACTACTTCCCCGACAACCACTGACATGAACTCTGTTTTCAGCCTCTTGAGTAATCTTTAAAGTATCAAAGTGGGAAACTACATCCGGGTTCATATAAGCTGGGTTTCCTATCTCATAAAGCAACTGGGCAGTCACAGTTCCCACTGAAACCAACCCTCCTGTGCCCGGGTGTTTCGTTATGGTGAAACTACCATCTTCACAGATTTCGGCTATGGGGTAACCAATATTAGAGAAGGAAGGGACTTCTTGAAAAAATGAATAATTTCCTCCGGTTGTTTGAGCTCCGCATTCGATGATGTGACCGGCTGCTAAAGCTCCGGCAAGCGCATCATAGTTATCTCTGGACCAGTTATATTTCCAAGCTGCGGGTCCAATAACTACAGAAGCATCAGTAACTCTCGGGCACACCACTACATCAGCTCCTTTATCTAAGGCTTCTTTGATACCCCATGCTCCAAAATAAGCATTTGCTGTTACAGCTTTTTTTGTATATTCAGCTAAAGGGATATCCTTTTCTATATTTTTGAGTAGTTCTCCCTCGTTATTTAATTCATCTAGTCTCGGTATCAAATCGTCTCCATCAATATGAGCAACTTTTAAAGTCAAGCCTAGCTCTTGAATTATTTCTTCAACTTTTCCCGCCATCGATACTGGATTTAGACCGCCTGCGTTTGTGACAATTTTGATGCCCTTTTCCTGGCAAGCGGAAGCAACATCTTTAAATTGCTTTAAAAAAGTTCCTACATACCCATGATCTTCACCCCGTTGTATTCTCTGGTTATAAAGTATGGCCATGGTAAGTTCAGCCAAATAATCTCCTGTCAGGACATCAATAGGGCCCCCTTCAACCATATCCTTTGCAGCGGATAAACGATCTCCATAAAAGCCGCTGCAATTTCCAATTAAAATTTTATTTTCAGAACTACTCATCTGGGTTTCTCCAAACTACTTTGAATCCACTATCATCAAAAGAGCCCCATTATCTAACTGTTGATCTTTTTTGATAAATATCTTAGATACTTTTCCTGTTTCAGGAGCATTTACTTGGTGTTCCATCTTCATGGCTTCAAGAATGACCACAGGGTCTCCTTTAGAAACCTTGTCTCCAACCTTGACTTTAAGGTCTACGACTTTTCCTGGCATGGGAGCAATTAATCCACCAATGACTTCTTCTGAGCCGGGTTGAACAAATCTAGGAACAATCTCCAAAGAGACATTTCCCCAAGGCATTTTTACTACTATTTGATTGTCTAATTTTGAGACTTTAGAAGTAATTCTATGACCATCTATCTCAATGCTTATGGAATTATCATCCCAGTTAAAAATACTTACTAAAGATTCTTCATTTAAATCAAACTTTCCATCTCTTCTGGATCTATAGGTGATAGGAATTTCAATTTCCCCTCGTAAAAAATTTATTTTTTGTTTAGGCAATCTGCTGTTTCTCCATCCCGATGGCAGTTGACCTAAAAGCTCTGCTTCATTGTGGTTTTTCCCTTGAATCCACATTGCAGCGATAGAAGCTGCTTTTATTAATTCATTTTCAGTGGGTTCAAAAACCCTGGAAGGCTTAACCTTTTCTATAAAGTCTGTTGTAGTTAGCCCATTAAGAAAAGCTTCTGAACGTAATGTGGAGACTAAAAAGTCCCTGTTGGTAACAACTCCGCCTATATGAAGAGATTCTAAAGCCATTGACAGTTTGTTCGCGGCTTCGACTCTATTCTCTCCATAGCAAATTACTTTAGCGATCATTGGATCGAAGTCAGTGCCTATAATGGATCCTTGTTCCACTCCCGAGTCCCATCTAGCTTCAGCCTCTGAATTTGGCTCATAAGCTATAAGAGAACCTGTGGCCGGAAGAAAATCATTGGCTGGGTCTTCTGCGTAAAGTCTTGCTTCAATAGCAGAACCGTACCAAGCAATATCTTCCTGATAATAACCAAGACTTTCACCTCGTGCTATTCGGAGCTGTTCGTGAACTATATCAATGCCTGTTGTGGCCTCCGTAACTGGGTGTTCAACTTGCAGCCTCGTATTCACTTCCAAGAACCAAAATTCACCTGTTTTGTCATCAACCAGAAATTCAACAGTTCCTGCTGATTCATATTTCAGTTTCTTGGCTAATTTTAAGGCTGCTTCGCCCATCGCATGCCTCATTTCTGGGTCCACTCGAGGGGATGGGGATTCCTCTATAATTTTTTGATGTCGTCTTTGTATAGAACACTCTCTTTCTCCTAGGTGTACCACATTTCCATGTGTGTCTCCTAGGATCTGAATTTCTATATGTCTAGAAACCGCTATGTATTTTTCTATGAATATCCTGTCGTCTCCGAAACCACTTTTTGCTTCCCTTTGTGCTGCTTTTATGGATTCGTTTAAGTCTTTGGCAGATTTAACAATTCTCATGCCTTTTCCTCCACCGCCTGCAGCTGCTTTAATTAATAAAGGGTATCCTATGTCTTTTACTTTTTTGGGATTTGTCGTCATAGGAAGAGTAGGGACGCCTGATTTTTCCGCTAAATCTTTAGCTTTTAACTTATCTCCCATTGAAGCTATCACTCTGGCTGAAGGACCAACCCAGAGTAATCCTGCTTTCAAAACAGCTCTACAAAATTTAGCGTTTTCAGATAAAAATCCATAACCGGGGTGAATAGCCTCTGCGCCTGTATCTAGAGCGGCTTGTATAATTTCTTTGGAATTGAGGTAAGAATCAGAAAGTTTAATGGCTTCATCAGCCATTTTGACAAAAAGTGAGTCTGCATCTGCTTCCACATAAACCGCAACGCAACTTATACCCATATCATGGGCACTTCGAATCACTCTACAAGCTATTTCTCCTCTGTTTGCAATCAGTAATTTATGGTAATTCTGATAATTCATAGTCTGTAAACTCCATATCCAGCAGCTCCTTCAACTTCCTTGCCATTAACTACGGAGAGACACATGCCGAGAACGCTCCTGGTGTCTCTTGGGTCTATGATGCCGTCGTCACTAATTGCTCCCGTTGCCCTTAAAGCCAAAGATCCTTCTTCTTGCATAGCCTCCGCCATGGCAACTATCTCAGCATCTTCTTTTTCATTAAACTTTTCTCCTTTTCTCGCTGCTTGACGTCTTCTTACTATAGACATGACTCCAGCGATTTGTTTAGGACCCATAACTGCAACTTTTGCAGTGGGCCAAAGGAAAGTGAAACGATTGTTGTAAGCTCTTCCGGACATCGCATAGGTACCTGCTCCGATTGAAGCTCCCACGATAACCGTAATATGAGGAACGTTAGAATTTGATACTGAGTTTAAAAATTGAGCGCCTTTCTTAATCTGGCCGGCCCTTTCATAATCTTTCCCTACTATGAAGCCCGTCACATTTTGTAAGAAAAGGATGGGAATATCTATTTGGTTACAAAGCTGAACAAAGTGGGCTCCTTTTTGAGCTGAATCAGGGTAAATAATACCCCCGTTATTCCCTAATATGCCTATCTGGTATCCATGAATGGAAGCAAAGCCGCAAACAATATTGGGACCAAATAAAGGTTTAAACTCTTCAAATCTTGATCCATCTGTTATTCGCGTTATAACTTCTCTTATATCAAAAGGTTTTTTTAGGTCCGGATCAACTAGACCCAGCAGGTCTTCTGGATCATTGATAGGCTCTTCAGGTTTAAGGGAAGGCTTATTCCCCCTTTTTCGCCAATTTAAATGTGAAACAACTTCTCTTCCTATTCTAATCGCATCCATTTCATCTTCTGCCAGATAGTCTGCTAACCCTGATGTTTCAGCATGCATTTGAGCTCCTCCAAGTGTCTCATCATCTGATTCTTCTCCCGTAGCCATTTTTACTAGAGGAGGTCCGCCGAGGAAAACCTTGGATTGTTTTTTAATGAAAATATTGTAATCGGACATTCCGGGTTGATAGGCTCCTCCGGCAGTTGAAGATCCAAACACTATAGAAATAGTCGGAATTCTTAATTTTGATAATTCTGTTATTTCGTAGAAAGTTCTGCCTGATTCAGCAAAATGACCTCCACCGGTTGGGGGAGCTGAATTTCCTCTTCTGCCTTTACCGCCCATCCTGAGATCACCTCCTGCCGATTCAACAAACTGAACATAAGGAAGTCTATTGTCTCTTGCTATTTCCATAGCCCTAGTCCATTTTTTACTAGAATAGGCGTGCATGGCACCGGCTAATACAGTAGGGTCATTTGCAAAAACTACTACCTCAGTACCTGCAACAATACCAATGCCCGCAACAGCGCCTCCTCCAATTGGATAAGCGGAATCATATGCTGCTAGGGCGCTGATTTCTAGAAAAGGTGTGTCCGGATCAAGAAAGTTTGAGATTCGGTCTCTTACTGCCATTTTACCCCTGGCAGCCAACCTTTCGTGGTGGTGCATTCCTCCACCCAATTCTACATAATCCAGTAATTCTTCTATTTTTTCTAACTTCTCCATCATGACTGATTTATTTTCAGAAAAAGTTTCTGAAGAAGTATCTAATTTACTTTTTATTTGCGGGGCTAAAAGTGGATTACTCATATGTATTAATACTATTTTTGTTAAATGATTTTCTTATAGAGAATATAATTCTCTATTAATCTAGTCACTAGATAAAGTGTTTAATTAAAGATTCTAAGAAAGATTAACAAATAAGAAATTGGTACAAGCGACAAGACTACATTTTGGAGCCGTGGTAAAAGAGCTCAAAGACGGTAAAAAAGATGAGGAGCTTTGGCAACAAGCAGAGAAATTGTCAGGAGGCGTTGAGTCTTTGATCTTTGTTAAATATTTACAATTAAGGGCGGAATTAATTGCCAAAACCTAAACTTTTTGTTGAAATATTTTTTATAAAGGGAAATTAATCGTATGCCATTCAAAAAATTAGATGTAGTAATCGTAGGAGCAGGATTTTCTGGTCTGTATCTGCTTCATAAATTAAGGTCTTCAGGATTTTCTGTTGCGGTAATAGAAAAGGCTGATCAATTAGGCGGAACATGGCATTGGAATAGATATCCAGGAGCCAGATGTGATATTCCTTCTCTACAATACTCTTACCAATTTGATGAAGATCTGCAGCAAGAATGGAACTGGAGTGAGAAATATTCAGCGCAGCAAGAAATTTTAGAATACTTAAATCATGTAGCTGATAGATTTGATTTAAAAAAGGATATTGAGTTCAACACTGAAGTTATTTCTGCCAGGTTTAATGAAGAGAAATCTCTATGGGAAATTAAAACTTCCCATGGTGAGCTAGAAACCAAGTTCTGTGTCATGGCAACTGGATGCCTTTCAGCTCCAAACACTCCTGATTTTAAAGGCTTAGATGATTATGAAGGTCAGCTTCTACATACAGGTAAATGGCCCCAAACCCCAGTGGACTTCACGGACGAGTCTGTAGCAATCATAGGGACGGGCTCTTCCTCTATTCAGTCCATACCGGTTATAGCCGAACAAGCTAAGCATCTTTATGTTTTTCAAAGAACACCCAATTATGCTATCCCTTCCAATAATGGCCCCATGGATCCAGCGGAAGAAGCTGAAGTTAAATCCAGGTACCCTGAGTTCAGAAAAGAAAATTGGGAGAATGGTTTTGGTTTAGCGGGAATGGCAATTGAAGAAATGGCGGTTGAAGACGACGAGCAGGGCAGAAAAGAAAAGTTTAATCATCATTGGGAAAATGAAGGATTGGGTTTTCTAGGGGCTTATGCTGATTTGATGATTGATAAGGAAGCCAATGAAATGGCCGCTTCATTTGCTAGAAATAAAGTGAAAGAAATAGTGAATAATCCAGAAGTCGCAGAGCTCTTAAGCCCAAAGTTTACTATTGGTTGTAAAAGACTGTGTGTGGATTCTGGCTACTTTGAAGCTTTCAATCGAGATAATGTTACTTTGATAGACCTTAATGCCAATCCCATAAATCGCATTACAAGTCAGGGCTTGATAGCAGGACAAGAGGAGTACTCAGTCGATAGCCTAGTTTTAGCAA
>JGI26063J44948_1000427_pt1 | contig 11250 bp, 10 predicted proteins | sample MarorgKNORR_S2LV_4_FD_44948 | JGI IMG/M metagenome (IMG submission 44948) | reverse complement strand
GTTAAACCTGGATTTAGTCTTTTGCTGGGATTCATGTATGCAACCTTGCCTCATGCAAACCTGCATCATGGGGTATGGTCTCTGCCAAATGGAGACGATTTTTATGCTCTCAGACTAAAGGTTTATACAACGACCAATTACTCTGCTGAGGAAATTCATAATATTGGTCTTAGTGAAGTACAAAGGATTACCAAACGGATGCAAGAAATCCTTGGCCAGTTGGGGTATGGAAATAATTTAAATGTCGGTCAGTTGATGAACGAACTCAATGCTGATCCTAAATTTTTATACGCAGACACTCCGGATAGGAAGCAAGTGGTGGTAAAAGATTATGCTGATATTGTTGAAGAAACGTGGAGTGCAGCAGAGAGCAGTTTTCATAAAATGCCTGAGTCCAAAGTGGAAGTCAGGGCGGTTCCAGAATACTCAGAACAAAATCAAGCTGGAGGCTATTACATGTCCCCAGCATTGGATGGGAGTAGGCCGGGTGTTTTTTATGCAAATCTTTACGATATTAAACAAACTCCAACCTACAGTATGCGTGCCTTGGCTTTTCACGAAGCTATACCAGGACATCATTTGCAAAATGCTCTCAACTTAGAAAACGATGATCTTTCCTTGTACAGAAGATTTGGATACTACACGTCAGCATTCGGTGAAGGCTGGGCGCTGTACGCCGAAAGACTGTCTTCAGAAATTGGCCTTACCGATAATCCTTACGATGAATTAGGGGTCCTGCAGAGTGAATTATTTAGGGCTGTCAGACTTGTTGTTGATACCGGGATGCACTTCAAGCGTTGGACGCGAGAAGAAGCTATAGATTATATGAAGAAAATAACCGGTATGTCAGATACGGAAGTGACTGTAGAAATAGAGAGATACATCGTGTGGCCTGGACAGGCTTGCAGTTATAAAGTTGGCATGCTTAAGATTTTGGAATTAAGAGAAAAGGCTAAACAGGAATTAGGTGAGAGCTTTGATATAAGGGATTTTCACTCCGTTGTACTCGATCATGGAGAACCCCCATTGTTTATAGTTGAAGAACTGGTCAACGAAATGACGAGCAACAGATAACACTTGATTCCTATTTATTGCGTTTAACCCCAGGATATGTATGCAGATTAAAAAACTTATTTTTGCCAGTTCGTATATAGGCCAAGCAGGTATATGCATTATTCTTTTAAGTGTATTGATAGCAGCAGCATCTTACGTGGGAAAGCAGAATGAAACTTACAGTTTTCTCAATCATTTTATTTCAGAGTTAGGTGAAATAGGTGTATCTCCTCTTGCACATATATTCAATGGAGGGTTAATCCTAGGCGGCTTGCTCACTTCTTTCTTCATGCTAGGATTAGCTATCCATATAGGCGGGATCTGGGGGGTAGGTTTAGGAGTAATTGGCTTGGTAACAGTTATATCTGTGACCCTTGTAGGAGTATTCCCTATGAATCAATTGGCAATTCATATCAGAGTAGCAAACACTTTTTTCTACGGGGGGTTGCTGGTGGCTCTTGCTTATAGCTTATATGTTATATGCAGTCACCAACCACGGTTACCTAAAGTTACTGCATTAACAAGTGGTATAACAATGTTAGCTTTTGCTGTGTTCGTATGGTTTCTCCCGCCCCCCCTTGAAGATGCACAAGTGATTAGTGAAATTTTAAAAAATAGACCAGAAATATGGGCTTTACCGATTCTAGAGTGGCTTGTGTTTCTGTGTGTAATGGGCTGGATTGGTTCAACAGCCTCATTGATGAGAATAACAATAAAAAAGGTAGAGAGATGAAACTTTACGATCGATACATTCTTCCCAAACTATTAAATTGTACTTGTGGGTTAAAACCTATTCGGTATCAACGTCAGAAAGTTGTTCCCCTAGCTCAAGGCGATATCCTAGAAGTTGGAATAGGCTCAGGGCTAAATCTTCCCTATTATGAGACTTCTAAGGTCAAAAAAATATGGGGACTTGATCCGTCTGAAGAACTCCATGAAATGGCAAAAAAAGTTGCCTCAGAATTGGATTTGAATGTGGAGTTTTTACTTAATGGGGCGGAGGAGATACCCCTTTTAAATGATTCTGTAGATACTGTTCTTATCACCTATACCTTGTGTTCCATTCCTGAAGTTGAGGAAGCAATACAAGAAATAAAGAGAGTCATAAAACCTGAGGGAGTTATGATATTTTGTGAACATGGCATGGCTCCAGATGAGAATACGCTGAAGTGGCAGGAAAGGATTAACCCTTATTGGAAAAAGATAGCGGGAGGGTGCAATGTTAATCGGAATATACCATATCTTATTGAATCGGCAGGATTCTCCATCTCTCAATTGGAAACCATGTATTTGCCAGGAACACCAAAGATACTCGGTTACAATTATTGGGGTTCTGCTAAATGTATAAGAACCTAATGAAACAAATAATCCTATACCAAGTATCATTATCCATGGGAAGAGATTGAATGAAACAGAAAATCGTTCCATCAATTTATTGGGATACAATTAAACAAATATAAATTAGGGAAGTAGCAATGAAAGGTAAAATGATAGGATACGTAACCGTTGGAACCAATGACTTGGAAAGGGCAAAGCAATTCTACGATAATTTATTTGGAGAACTTGGAGCGCGTGCTTTTTTTGCCAATGAGAGAATCGTTTTTTGGACGGTCAAGGATGGCGCTTCATCATTTGCAATAGCCAAACCTTATGATGAGAAGGAAGCTTCTGTAGGTAATGGGAACATGGTTGCAATACCGGTCGATTCTAAGCAACAGGTGGATGCCATATATGCTAAGGCCATGGAACTTGGAGCAACTGATGAGGGCCCCCCAGGGGAGAGAATGCCTACTTTTTATGGAGCTTATATCCGTGATTTAGACGGTAACAAATTGGTTTTCTATAAAATGACAATTCCAGAAAACGAAAAAAGTTTTATCGACTGAAATATGGCTAACCAAATACACAACATTAATGTTATTGCGAAGGAGACTTTGCCTTCCCCGAAAACAATAAAGGCAATTTTACCGTTGACGCAATCAGCTAGAGAAACTGTTTTCAACAGTCGTAATGCTTTGGTCTCAATACTCGATCGAAAGGATAAACGCCTGATTGTGGTCGTAGGTCCGTGTTCGATACATGATATAGATGCAGCAAAGGATTATGCCAGCCGCTTGAAGAATTTAGCCGATGATTTATCCGATGTGTTTCATATTTTGATGCGCGTTTATTTTGAAAAACCAAGAACAACAGTTGGTTGGAAAGGTATGATCAATGACCCCAACATTGATGACACCTTCCAAATAGATAAAGGCGTGCATATGGCTCGTTCACTGTTGATCCATTTAAATGAAATTGGTCTACCCGTAGCAACCGAAGCTCTGGATCCAATTATGCCTCAGTATTTGGGGGATCTAATCAGTTGGACTGCTATTGGGGCGAGGACTGCGGAATCGCAAACCCACAGAGAAATAGCCAGTGGATTGTCCACTCCTGTCGGTTTTAAAAATGGGACGGATGGTTCCCTATCGGTTGCCATCAACGCAATTAAATCAGCCCAAAATTCACATCACTTTCTGGGTTTGAACGACCTCGGACAAATCACCGTTTATAAGACCAAAGGCAATCGATACAGCCATGTGGTTCTACGAGGAGGTCCAGAGCCCAACTTCGACAAAAAGAGCATTGCATTGTGTGAAAAAAAACTTAAAGAAGCAGGTTTACCTTCGAGAATCATGATTGATTGCAGTCACGGAAATTCCAATAAGGATTTTAACTTACAACCCATGGTTGCATAGCAGCATTGATCAAGTACTTGATTACAATCATTCCATTATCGGATTTATGTTGGAAAGTAATATTGAGGAGGGCAATCAACAAATACCTGAAGATTTGTCTGAATTGAAATACGGGGTTTCTCTTACCGATGCTTGTATGAATTGGGAGACAACCGAAGCTCTTCTTATTGAAGCCGCAGAAAGGCTAAGGGCAAGATGATGTGCTAGGATGGTAGAATTATGAACAAAGAATTTGCAAATTTTAAAGAGTTTTATCCGTTCTACATCGATGAACACAAGAACAAATACACCAAATTGACCCATTTTATTGGCAGTTGGTTTTTTCTTTACTTCATTGCCAATCTTTTTGTTACCGGTGAATTTAAGTTTTTGGCTTACGCATTGATTGCCGGGTATGGATGGGCATGGTTTGGTCATTTCTTCATTGAAAAGAACAAACCCGCCACTTTTAAATATCCCTTTTATAGCGCTATTGGAGACTGGGTTATGTTTTCTGAGATTCTCAGAGGAAAACATAAAATCATTTAACCCAAGACCAACCACTGGGCATGAACCTAGATTTGTTTGACATAAACTCTGTCTTAACTGAAGAAGAGCAGTTGGTGCAGGACAATGTGGGTCGATTTGTCAATGACAAAGTACTCCCAATTATTCAAGAATGTTTTGAAAATCATCGTTTTCCAGCCGAATTAGTTCCAGAGATCGCTGCACTGGGAATTCTTGGTAGTTCTATTGAAGGTTATGGATGCGCAGGGATGAATGCCATAAGTTTTGGCTTGATTTGCAAAGAATTGGAAAGAGGAGACAGTGGACTCAGAAGTTTTGCCTCGGTTCAAAGCAGTCTGGTTATGTTTCCTATTTTTCAATATGGAAGTGATGAGCAGAAAAATCATTGGTTGCCTAAATTAGCAAAAGCGGAAGCAATTGGTTGTTTTGGGTTAACTGAATCACAGGGCGGATCAGATCCCATGAACATGAAAACTCACGCTAAACAAGATGGCGATGACTGGATCATTAACGGTTCTAAAATGTGGATCACCAACGGCTCAATAGCCGATTTAGCTTTGGTCTGGGCAATGACCGAAGATGGAATCAAAGGTTTTCTTATTGAAACAGACACCAAAGGTTTTACTGACCATAAAATTGAGAATAAATTTTCCCTCAGAGCATCCGTAACCTCTGAGTTATTTTTTGATAACATCAGGATTCCCAAAGAGAATGTTCTACCTGGCAGCGTTGGTCTGAAAGGGCCTTTAAGTTGCCTGACTCAAGCAAGGTATGGGATTTCTTGGGGAGTTACCGGAGCCGCTGAAGCCTGTTTACAGCAGCTTTTGGACTATGCCGACAGCCGAGTTTTATTTGGTCGATCACTTTCAGAAAATCAGGCCATCCAAATACGACTTGCAGATATGCAGAGGAGACTTGTTGCTGCCAGTCTCATTGCATTGAGATTGGGACAGCTCAAAGATGAGGGAAAAATGAATCCAACACAAGTCTCGGTTGCAAAATGGAACAACACCAGAATGGCTCTTGATATTGCCAGAGATTGCAGAGACATGCTCGGTGCTTCAGGAATCAGTGCGGAATATGTACCAATACGCCACATGCTCAATTTGGAGAGCGTGATTACCTACGAAGGCACCGAAACCATTCACCAACTAGTCGTTGGCAAACACCTGACAGGAAAAAATGCGTTTTGATTAGAGGTCTTTATTTTCTTGAAAATAAAGATCAATGATTTCATCAGACACAGCTGTTGCACCAATCTCCTCGGTATTGCAAAACACCACGACAGAGAAACGTATCTCAGGGAATCTGGTGTAATGGGTAGTGTAAGCAACCCATGAGCCGGAGTGTGACCATCTTTTGTATCCATTGTAGTAGGCAAGATTTTGGGCGAATGCATAGGTGTGTTGGCCTTCTTGTTCTCTTGAAAGTGTTTGGTTTCTTTTTTTGACTTTTGTCTCTAAAAAAGTTTGCTCCATCGTTTTAATCAGCGATGGTGTTGCTGTACCAAGTTTATTGTCGTAAAAATTTTGATCCCATTTAATAAAATCGTTAATGGAAGTGTAGACACCACCGTCGCCTACCCAGCTGAGATTGGTCATATTGATTTCGTATTTACCCGGATGTTTTTTTATCGGGGAGTAACCGTCAGCCCTATTTTTTACGATGAGGTTGACGTTATCGTTGAAAAAGGAATCATCCATGCCGAGAGGCTCAAAGATTTCTTTTTTAGAAAATTCTCGCAAACTCATACCGCTTACATTCTCAGCGACCAGTGAAAGGAGAGCGTATCCAGTATTGCTGTAGTGAAATTTGGTTTCAGGTTCCATGATGAGTGGTAATGTTTTAATCATTTCATAAAATTCATTGTTGCTCATGTAATCTTCGTTACCCCATCTAAATTCTTCACCAACAGCGTTCTTAAAGCGATTTGGATAGCTACTGACCTCGTAATCACCGAGACCGCTGAAATGATGAATCATGTGCCTGATGGTGACTTTTTCTTGGTAATCAATGAGGTTTGGGATGTGTTTATCCATTTGATCATCAAATGAAAGGAGATTTTTTTCTTCCAATAGGGCAATAGCCATTGCGGTAAATTGCTTGCTGACAGAGGCTATCCGGAATATTGAATCGGGGGTAATTTTAATACCGTGTTCAAGATTAGCCATTCCGTACCCGGCGTTGTGTATGTATTGGTTGTCTTTGATAACACCGACTGCACATCCTGGCCTGTTGTTTGTATTGGTTTCTTTGAAAATAGCATCAACTTTTGAGGAAAAGCTCTCAACATCGGATGCATAAAAAGAATTAAAAGTAGGGCTCATCATCAAAACGAACAGGGCAAGTTTATATCCATTAAATCTCATAATTTTCTCGTTAATTTATTTATCAAATTCTCTTAAATCCGCTATCATTCGATCTTATTCAAAAAAAGGCTAGATAGATACCATGATTATATTGAAAAAACATTTACTTCTCGCGTGTGTTTTAAGTTTTTCTCTGACAGCAAATGCTTTGGAAGATATTCCTGACATCAAGTATGAAAAATTCACTTTACCCAATGGTCTGCGAGTGCTGGTGCATGAAGACCATAAAATACCCATCGTTGCTGTCAATGTTTGGTATCACGTAGGATCCAAGGACGAGGAACCCGGAAAAACAGGTTTTGCTCATTTGTTTGAACATTTGATGTTTAATGGCACAGAAAATTACAACGATGAATACTTTGGTCCTTTTCAGCAGGTCGGTGCTACCGACATGAATGGAACAACCAACAACGACAGAACCAATTATTTTGAGAATGTTCCAACACCCGCTCTCGATCTTGCCTTGTGGATGGAATCTGACAGGATGGGCCATCTTCTTGGCGTGATTGATCAAGACAAACTCGATAATCAAACCGGTGTCGTCCAAAATGAAAAGCGACAGGGTGAAAACAGGCCCTATGGAAAGGTTTTTCTCCAGGCAGCAAAAGCAACATTTCCCGAAGGACATCCGTATTCTTGGACCACTATAGGATCGATGGAGGATCTCAGTGCAGCAACACTGGACGATGTGAAAAAATGGTTTAAGACATACTATGGGCCCAACAACGCAGTGATTGCTTTGGCTGGTGATATTGATCTGGAAACCGCAAAAAAACTTGTCAGTAAATATTTTGGAGATATCCCAGCAGGACCCAGCCCAATCAAGAAAAAGAAATGGGTTGCCAAGAGGAGTGGGCAAAAGCGAGAGATAATGTATGATCGCGTGCCCAATACAAGGATTTATAAAACCTGGAACACGGCTGAAATTGGTACCCAAGATCATGCACAACTGGAATTGATTGCGTCCTTGTTATCGNATGGAAAAAATTCCTATTTGTATCAGAAGNTAGTNTACCAAGAGCAATTGGCAACCAGTGTTGAAGCTTTTTATTACGGNAGAGAAATCGCAGGGCAATTCTGGATTTACGCTGATTTAGCCAAAGGAAGAAGCCTTGAAGAGCTGGAGCNTGGTATTAATCAGGTGGTTCAAAATTTCATCAAGCGTGGCCCCAATAGCAAGCGCCTGGCTAACNCAAAAACCTCGCTTCAGGCNGCGTGGATCAAGGGTTTGCAAAGGGTAGGTGGTTTTGGTGGAAAGTCGGATATTCTGGCCAACGGCGAGGTTTATTTGGGCAATCCTCACGCGTACAAAANCCTTCTAGAAACAATTCTTAATGCCACCGCAATGGAGCTTAGAAATACCGCAGCAACATGGTTATCGGATGGAGAATACGTATTAACGGTGATGCCTGAGGATCAATCCTCTTTGGTTGAAACCAAAGTTGATCGAACCCAACTTCCATACCCTGAAGATTTTCCTCAATTGGACTTACCTGACATTCAAAGAGCAACGTTGAGCAATGGTTTAGAGGTCGTTTTGGCAGAACGGCACGATGTACCGATGATTAATCTTTCGTTGCAGATGAAAAATGGGCATGCAACAGATCCAAGCGATCAATCAGGTCTCGCAAGTTTTTCCATGTCGATGTTGACGGAAGGCACTAAGAAGTATGATGCGTTGAAGCTCAGTGAAAAGTTGGAAGAGCTCGGCACTGATTTGTATACCAATACTGGATTGGATTCTTCAAGTGTTAATTTATCAGCGTTAAAATCCAACTTTATACCGTCGTTAAAAATTTTTAATGAAGTCATCACTGAACCAGCTTTTGAACAGCAAGAGATTGATCGAAAGAAAATAAGATGGCTCGCAGCCTTAGATCAGACTTTACTGAACCCAAATGGGATAGCCTCTCATGTTATTCCTGGAATTCTCTATGGGGCCAATCACCCTTACGCTAAACCTTTCAATGGAGATGGAACAAGGGAGTCAATACAATGGAGGATCACAAGAGAGGACTTAATAACTTATCAACAAAGTTATATCAATCCAAGCAATGCAACCCTTCTTGTGGTTGGGGACACGACACTTCTAGATTTGTTACCAAAACTTGAAGCCGAATTAGGGGATTGGAAAGATCATCCATCCTATCGAGACTCTGACCTGGATTATTCGGTATCCACTGCATCAGGGGACCGCAAGGTTTTCCTGATTGACAAACCAGGGGCAATCCAATCTCTCATTGTTGCCGGGCAATTAATGCCAGGAATTGGTACCGAGGATGAAATTGATATTGGTTTCATGAATGCAGTCATGGGAGGTTCTTTTACCGCAAGGATTAATATGAACTTACGCGAAGACAAGGGCTGGTCTTATGGAGCCCGCAGCCGGTTGTCTGCATACAAAGGACCAAGACCGATGCTCGTAACGGCTCCTGTTCAAACAGACAAAACAATTCAGTCAATTCAGGAAATCATTCGTGAATACAACGAGTACCTTTCGGATCGACCTGCTGAAGAAACTGAGCTAGAGAAGATAGTCAAAGGACGGTCTTTGGCCCTGATAGGAGAATTCGAAACCTTTGGAGCATTAATGTCAGGTCTTGGAAGTATAGTAAAATTCAATCGTCCTGATGATTTTCTGGAAACCCTGCCACAAAAATACCGAGCGGTTGAAATCGTCGATGTTAATGCCACTGCTCAGGCATACATCAAGCCTGCAGAATGGACTTGGGTAATAATCGGAGACTTAGCTCAGATCGAAGAGGGTATTAGGGATTTGAATCTAGGCGACACCGAAGTTTTAACATTGGATTGAATGTTCTTTTTCAATATACTGCATGTTCTAATAAGGCAGCAGTGCAAGAAATTAGTATTTTGATGGGTCCCCATCGTCTAGAGGCCTAGGACACCGCCCTTTCACGGCGGCAACAGGGGTTCGAATCCCCTTGGGGATACCATTATATAAGCGTACTTTTATATTATTGGACATGAATTTAGAGACAACAAAGCAAATCTCGGTGGCTCCAATGATGGGCCAAACAGACCGGCATTTCAGGTATCTGGTGGATTTGTTGGCGCCTGATCTCAAACTCTACACTCCCATGATACATGCAGATGCCATCGTCTACGCTTCTGAGAAATTTTTGCATCAAGAAAACCATCACCGAAAAGCTGTTGGCATCCAGATTGCAGGCAATGATCCGTCCATTATGGCTGAAGCAGCTAAAATAATTTCCAAATACAATTACAATGAAATTAACCTCAACATAGGATGCCCTAGTCTGCGTGTACAAAGCTGCAATGCAGGTGCTGCATTGATGCGAGACCCTTTGCTTGTTGCTAATTGTGTCGGTGCTGTTAGGGATAAGGTGGATCTGCCTTTGTCCATTAAAACCAGAATTGGCGTTGATGACAAAGACGATTATCATTTCTTGTACGATTTTGTAGCTGAAACGTCTGAAGCAGGTTGCCAAGTCTTTATCATTCATGCCAGAAAAGCATTTTTGCAGGGGTTGAATCCAAAACAAAACAGAACCATCCCACCGGTCGACTATGACAAAGTTTATCGACTTAAAAATGACTTTAATAATCTAAGGATCATAATCAATGGGGAAATCAGCTCCATTGAGCAAATTGAACAACATTTACTGCATTTAGACGGAGTAATGATTGGGCGAAAAGCTTACAAGGACCCCTTGTTTCTTGCAGAGATCCAGCAGCATTTTTTCATGACAGAAGGCAAGTCAATCAATCATTCCACGCAATTTCATATAATCAAGGAAATGATTGACTACACCAAAAACCAAATAGGAGATGGCATTAACATTCACCTGATGACCAGGCATATGGCTCAACTGTTCAGGGGATTGAGAGGCGCCAAAGAGTGGAGAAATCTCATCGGTCTCAACCAGCACAAATCCAATAGTGCCATTGGATTTTTGGATGAATTACTTTGTTATGTTGAGCGTTATGAAGAAAGTTTGTGCTGAATAATCTACTTCTTGCTCAGGGCATCCACGACTTTTGCATGCTCATTGAGTAGTTGCTTCGGGAGTCGTTCCCCAAATTCATTGAAATATTCTTTAATTTCATTCATTTCAGCCAGCCATTGATCCGGATCAATGGTGAACAGTGCATCCAAATTCTCATCGGCAATATCCAACCCTGAGGTATCAATATCTCCTTTAATAGGCACATAACCGATTGGTGTTTCCTTGGCGTCAATTTTGTTCTGGCATCGTTGAATAATCCAATCCAAGACCCGAAGATTTTCTCCAAAACCAGGCCAGAGAAAGCCTTGATCATTTTTTCTAAACCAATTGACGTGGAAAATTTTAGGTAAATTTTGTGATTGCTCCGAAAAACTCAGCCAATGGCGCCAATAGTCAGCAAAATTATAACCACAGAAAGGCTTCATCGCCATCGGGTCTCTTCTGACAATACCCACATCTCCTGCAGCAGCTGCGGTTGTTTCCGAACCCACACTGGCTCCTACCAAAACACCATGATTCCAATCTTTGGCTTGATAAACCAATGGTGCTAACTCACTTCTTCTGCCACCAAAGATAATGGCACAAATGGGT
>JGI26063J44948_1000426_pt1 | contig 11253 bp, 10 predicted proteins | sample MarorgKNORR_S2LV_4_FD_44948 | JGI IMG/M metagenome (IMG submission 44948) | reverse complement strand
AGATTTCAACATTTTTAGAATGATTTTGATCTTACAGGTTATGTTTTATGTGTCTGGAATTTTCCATTCCGGAATGAGGTACATAATTAAAGTAATGGTTGCCTCTGCACTTGCTATCATCGATTGGATATTGGGTAAAAAACAAACGACCTGGACTGTTGTCCGCTAATAATTCATCAATAAACCTAATCTTCCTTCAAATATTTCCTCATCATTGTTAAAAGAGCAATTCCCGGTAATACTAAATAGCTCTGTAANTCTATGATGAAAATTCATTCCATAAATNAAATTTTCTTTAACTTTTCCCAATAACATAGGAGTACTATCATCCAAGGATTTGTCTCTCATGTTATAGTTGTCATTTGGATCACTTCCTAAACCAGACCCTTTTTTTATATAGGATATATTAAATGTCAATTGTGATTTGTAGTTAGGCCAGAAATTCATTTCTAGGTACAGCATTTGTGAATTTGGTCCTAAAGGAAATCCCAAACCAATTTCCGAAGAAGTAAATGTTAATAGAGAATCATTGTGTGTATAAACCCATGGCCTGCTTGCTGTCCATTCAACTTTAAAATCAGGAAGTTGTGGATTTGCAAATGGCACCAAATGAAATCCTGATTGGAAAATGAATTTATTTCCCCACCAGGGACTAAATAATTTGAACCAGGAAAGTTCATCCCAGAAAAATGTACCATATACAGAAAGTCCGGGTTTTATATTCCAATATGCATCAAATGACATAAGAATATTATCACGGTTACCAAGCCCATGTTCTTCTGACCATAATAGATTTACAGGTAATAAATAGCCTAGTTCAATTTGCCGCCGTGCATAAATGACCATCTCATTAAAAGAAATGGTTAAAGATGGAGTTAAATCAAATTCAAAGCGATGGGCTGCAATATTTTTTTCTTCAACCATCCCTTTTCGATCGTCACCAAAGGGATTTAAAGACCCAATAAAACTTCGAGCTCGAATCCGTTTATAATCTTTTGAAAACCGGAGAAATGAAAATGATTGAACNTTGGCTGACAAAATTGGTGAATGCTGTTTACTATACCCCCAATAAATGGGAATTTTACTGATTTCAGCATTTATTATTAAGTTATCAATACGCAGTGAAGCTTCGTTTACATCCCACACCAGCCAGTCTGTATTTTTCTCAACGAGTGCATAACCTTGTTTGTACTCATCTGGATATGGGTAGTTTTCTTTATGATCTACTCTGTAAAGCGTATAGCGGCTGTAAAATGACAGGTTTTCCTCGAATTTTCCGGCAATGGTTACTCGATCTGTAAAAAATGATCTAGATAATGTGTCTTGAAAATCCATGCTGAAAAATTCTTCCCAGTCAGACCACAACAATAAATTTTCATCATGATACGTAACAAATTTAGTCTCAGTATTTTTAGTATCGAAAAGTTGAAAAATATTTTTTATAGTTTTTGATAAATGATTTGATTGCCAAGGTCCACGTATCCCGTTTTCAATAGTATCTACCCTAAACTCTTTTTTAAAGCGTCTCAACAGTGTTGTCTCAAATGCTGACAAATCATGTTCATCAGCAGATAATACATCAAGTNCCTCCAAAATTTGATCGACTGTAAAGGGTCGCAATCCAGGGTGNATACCTTGGATTTTATGTTGTGTATGTAAGCGCAAAATAAAATCATTGACAGAATGATCCATAGGAACAGGTATGGTCTGTCCATTCAAACCACCAATGATTAACGAGTACACGGTAGCACGAAACAATAACTGTTGAGTATGTTTAAGCATCTATAATAAGTCTACACTCTTTAAAAGATAGATTTCTATAATTATGTCAACTACTTGACAACTTCTATATTTAGACCTTATTTTCTATCAACTTCAAGGAGTCTTATCGCCTCAAATCGCTAACAGTTAGTTGAAAAAACAAAGGAAATCAACATGAATAACTGTACAGCGGTCCCTTTTTTTCTGGTGTGATCCAGCACATTTAATAGAAAACTACAACAAGTTAATATTTCTATCATGCTGGAAACACTCCAACACTTACGAATACGATATCCACGGTGGATAGTCGCTTGGGGAATTTATTTTTCTGATGCTGTTTTTTCCGCCATGGCTTTTATTTGGATTCTTGCACCTATATTCACTGATCGAACTCAATACTCATTTCTGGATATATTTTTTATCTTTGCAGTAATGCAAACAATTTTAGGTTTGATTTATCTGCCTCTGAATTTATATAGAAGCGAACCGACAGTGTCCCGTTTTTATGAGATTCAACAAATTGTACGGACTACGTTCTTGATAACACTATTAGCCGTTTTTATAGATGCCCTAATACCGGGTGTTTGGCTTTTAACAGCCCAGGAAATATTGCGCTATTGGCTGGTCTTGGCGTTTGGATTGATAGTCTCAAGGTGGATTTTTCGCACATTGCAAAAATATCTATTAACTAAAGGCTTTGGTTTAAGAAAAACAGTTATTGTTGGTATCAATGAACGTGGTTTTCAAGTCGCCAATGATATTGTAGCTCATGACCAACAGGGGTTCGATTTACTGGGTTTTGTACATTCAGATGATGACCCGCAGTTGAATGGCCAGGAAGACGTCCATGTTATTGGTCATGAAAGAGACCTCAAGCAGATCATATTAGATAATCAGGTATCTGAAGTTATTGTAGCCCCAGTCAAATTAGAACACACCCATGTCACACGCATTATTACCAGGGCCAATGGTTCACCGGTATCGATTAAGATTGTACCTGACCTTCATGAAGTAATCAGTGGTTTAGCTAGAACAGAACAGATCTATGGATTACCATTGATCAAGGTCAACCCCAACCTGGATACAGTTTATAATACCATCATAAAACGCTTTATTGATTTATGCTTAGCTGTACCTATGTTGATTTTGTCATCGCCATTATGGCTTATCATCGCAGCGTGTATAAAACTCGATAGTAAAGGTCCAGTTTTGTATAAGCAGAAGCGTGTTGGTAAAAACCACGAACATTTTTTCATTTACAAATTCAGGACAATGGCGAAAAACGCTGAGCAAATGACCGGTCCTGTTTGGGCCAAGGAAGCGGACCCACGTATAACACGTATGGGGCGGTTATTGCGGCGTTTTCGTCTGGATGAATTACCGCAATTGCTCATGGTTATCACGGGAGGCATGAGTTTGATTGGCCCCCGGCCAGAACGACCATTCTTTGTAGATAAACTGGTACAGGAATATCCTTTTTATTACCGTCGCCATAAAATTCGCCCCGGTATCACCGGTTGGGCACAGATCAAACATCCGTATGACCAGGCTATTGAAGATGTCCGTCAAAAATTGAAATACGATTTTTATTATATTGAAAACCTGAGCTTTTCCCTGGATTTCAAAATCATGTTAAGCACGGTTTGGGTGATGCTGTCCGGTAAAGGCCGCTAGTCTACCATTGTAAATCCCTCTTAAGTACTCTAATTTTTAAACTTAATAATTACACTTAAATAATGTTATCACTAAACCGTATTCGTGAAAATCCTGATGCCATCCAGCAAGCTGTAGCGGCAAAAGGTGAGCAAGTTGATTTTAATGTTCTGTTGGACCTGGACAAACAACATCGTGGAATACAAACACAGGTTAATGATCTCAGGGCTGATCGCAATCGTGTTTCTGAAGAAATTGCAGCAGTAAAACGCTCCGGCGGTGATGATGATAAAGCAATCGCAGCCATGCGCGAAGTAGGTAATAAGATTAAAACGTTAGAAGATGAAGCAATTAACTTTAAAGCTCAAATCCATTCTGCCCTGGAGGTTATCCCAAATACCATGAATCTGTGCCCATAGGCAAGGATGAAACAGATAATAAAGTTGTTAAGGAATGGGGTGAAAAACCCGTTTTTGATTATGATATTAAGGATCATCTTGAATTAGGATCAACACTCAACCTTTTGGATTTTGATCGTGCAGCAAAAATTGCCGGTTCTGGTTTCCCTCTTTATACAGGTTTAGGAGCAAAACTGGAAAGAGCATTGATCAATTATATGTTGGATTTCCATATCAAGGAACATAGCTATAAAGAAATATTTCCGCCTTTTCTTGCTAGAGGTTCATCTCTCTATACATGTGGACAATTGCCAAAATTTGCAGATGATATGTATCATACTGAAAAAGACCAGCTTTATTTGATTCCCACTGCAGAAGTTCCGGTAACCAATATTCATGCAGATGAAATTCTGGATGAAGACTCCCTGCCCATCAATTATACGGCTTCTTCAGCCTGCTTTCGGCGAGAGGCGGGATCCTATGGGAAAGAAACCCGGGGTTTATTGCGTGTACATCAGTTCAATAAAGTGGAAATGGTCAAGTTTGTCAGACCTGAAAAATCGTATGATGAACTGGAACAATTGTTGGCCAATGCTGAAGCCATTCTGCAATCCTTTGGTTTGCATTACAGGGTGCTGGAACTGTGTACTGGAGACTTGAGTTTTTCCGCGGCCAAGTGTTTTGATTTGGAAGTATGGTCCCCAGCGGAAAAACAATGGCTGGAAGTATCATCCTGCAGCAATTTTGAAGATTTCCAGGCTAGACGTGGCAACATTCGCTATCGACGTTCCAGTGACAATAAAACGGATTATGTACATACTCTCAATGGTTCCGGCGTAGCCACTCCACGGCTGATGATTGCCTTGCTTGAATCTTATCAGACTCCCGATGGTAAAGTTATCATTCCCAAATGTTTACAGCCCTATATGAAAACGGAGGTNTTAGGCTGATTCGATCCATCTGGGTCTTGTTTAACATCTTCTTTTGGACACCCATTTGGGCAACCATCGGTATCATATTTTCCTTCTTTGATTGGAGTGGTCGACCTATTGCTTGGGTCGCAAAACAATGGTCTAAATTACTTTTATTCATCAGCGGTATACCATATACAGTAAATGGCCTTGACCATTTAGACCCTGACCAGCAATATGTTTTCACTGCTAATCATGAATCAGCCTTTGATATTTTATTGGTGTATGCTGCATTGCCNCACAAATTGGNTTTTTTGGCCAAAACAGAATTGAAAAAAATCCCTTTTCTAGGTTGGGCCATGGTTTTAGGCAAGCATATTTTTGTTGATCGGAAAAACCATAAGGCAGCACTGGCTTCCATGGATATTGCAAAGGATTCCTTAAAAAAATATCCCCGATCTATTATGATCTTTCCGGAAGGTACACGGTCATTGGATGGCCAGATGAAACCGTTTAAAAGAGGGGGTACAGTTTTAGCTATCGAAACTGGTCTCCCCGTTGTCCCCGTAGCTATTTGCGGAACATTTGATGTGATCAAGAAAGGGTCATTCAATATTCATCCAAAAACGATTGGCTTGGTAATCGGCCACCCGGTGCCTACGACAGGTTTGTCTATTGAAGACCGAAATACAGTTACTGAAACTCTTCGCCAGCAAGTCGTAAATTTGAAGTCAACATGGTCACAGGAATAAATTTTTATCCGACAGTTGTTACAAGAAAAGAATTCTTTCCTGTGTCAAAATCGGAACCAATGTAATGTTAACAAGAACTGAAGCAGCAGAGTTAGTGTCCACTTGGCAGTCCGCTGGGGACAAAGTAATCTTTACCAACGGCTGTTTTGACCTGTTGCACCGTGGTCATATTGAGTATTTGCTGTCTGCAGCTGCATTGGGTGATAAACTCATCATTGGATTGAATAGTGATGATTCCGTAAAGAAGTTGAAGGGTAATGGCCGACCCTTGCAATCCGCAGTGGACCGGACTGCGATCCTCCAAGCCCTAACGGTGGTGGATACAGTTGTTGTTTTTGATGAAGAAACACCCGCTGAATTAATTGCTGAACTCCAGCCGGATGTGTTGGTGAAAGGTGGCGACTATCAGGAAGAAGATATAGTTGGCCGTGAAACCGTGCTTGCTAAAGGTGGTGAAATTAAAATAATACCGTATGTGGAAGGGGCCAGCACTTCAAATATAATTTCCAGTATTTTAGCAAGTAAATCACTTGACTGACCCTTGTATTGTCGTCTATATTTGCCCTCCAAAATTTGCCCTAAAACCTTATGATTAAAGAATTTACACGATTTTATCTGACACTGAATCTGCTGGCAGTTCTATTGTTCGGGCAGGATGCCACCCGAAACGATTCTGTTGAATTGAAGAGCTCTGAAAATGGATCAGTTGTAAATGATATTTACACCAATGGCAATGGTTCTGTCAACCGCTTACCGCAGTTACTCCAGGATGTAAAAGTGCTTTTGACGGAAGCCATGATTGCCGATGTACACAAAGATACGTTGGAAGTGATTTATTACCTGGATCGTATTTATGATCTGCTGGGTGAAGCCGATCAATTGGGAGAAAAGACTGCTGAGGACCTGGAAGAATTTGATCGTTTCATTGCTTCGTTAAATGATATTTATACCCAGCGCTTGACAACTTTGGATTTAACGGATGCACCCATAACAGCAGCATATGTGCGGCAGATGATTGCAGATATTACCGTACCCGTGGAAGTGGAAATGGGTAATTCAAAATTTGTTATTGTTGATGATAGAGATGGACATATTCCTCTTGTCAGGAATAAAACGGTTGATCAGTTTATCAACTATTTTCAAACCAAGGGTAGAGCACAATTCCAGATATGGTTGGACCGGATTCCTGAATATGGACAATTGATAAATGGAATTCTAAAGGAAAACGGGTTACCTGAAGAGCTCCTTTATCTTGCTATGATTGAATCGGGTTTAAATCCAAAGGCGTTTTCCCGAGCGAATGCTTCTGGTATGTGGCAGTTTATTTACAGTACAGGNAAGATCTACGGATTAAAACGAGATTGGTATGTAGATGAACGTAGGGATCCGAAAAAGTCAACAGAAGCAGCCTGTAAATATCTGATCGATTTATATGAGGAGTTTGATCATTGGTACCTGGCCTTGGCTGCGTATAATTCCGGATCAGGCAGAGTTCAAAGGGCCATGCGTTTGCATCAAACATCCGATTTCTGGCAGCTCCATTCATTGCCAAGGGAAACCCGAAATTATATTCCTTATTACTTGTCTGCAGCCATCATTTCCAAAAATCCAACAGAATATGGCTTTGAAACCTATTCTGAAAAACGCAAAGCACCTTTTGAGTTTGAAACTGTCGAATTGGAAAAAAGTGCCGATCTATCCGTTTTAGCACGTTCAGCTGGAACCAGTTTAAAAACACTGCAATATTACAATCCCGAATTAAGACAGTCAGCCACCCCAAAAGATGGTTCATATAATCTTCGTTTGCCTATTGGTACAAATGATCAGTTCACTGCCAATTTCAATTCACTACCGGAAGGACAACGATTTGCACCTCAATATGTTTTGCATAAGGTGCGCAGAGGTGAAAGTCTCTGGACCATCTCTAAAAAATATAAAGTATCAATTCATGACCTGGCTTCAGTGAATAAAATTCGTAATAGGTCTAAAATACGCGTTGGACAAAAATTGACTATCCCGATCCGCGGTGCTTATGCAACGAGTGACGGTCCACCCGGGCATATCAAAGTTGTATATACAGTTCGCAAAGGGGATACACTGGGTCACATTGCACAAGATTATGGTACACGGGCGAATAAAATTCGCAGGTGGAATAATCTAAAATATGGCCAATATATTTTCCCTGGACAAAAACTTGTTTTATGGGTGAAACGGGGATAATACTTAACCTTGTCTCGGAAAGAAAACATGACTAAACAGGATATAATTGATCAAGTTTCAGAAGCAACTGGATTGACAAAAGTGGAAACAGATGCCGTCATGAACGGTGTTATGACAGCCATTATTGAGTCCCTTGCAAAAAATGAACACGTGGAATTACGTGGCTTCGGTACATTCAGTGTGAAACACCGCAAACCTAAAAAAGCACGGAATCCTAGAACAGGTGCTCCGATTTTTTTACCTGAGCGCAATGCACCGTCATTTAAGCCCGCGAAACATATGCGGGAACGCGTCAATGATACATTAACCAGCAATTGAAAGTAACATATGCCCTGCGGGAAAAAACGTAAGAAGCGGAAGATGAACACGCACAAGCGCAAGAAACGCCTGCGTGCAAATCGTCATAAGAAGAAGAAAATTTAACTGAGGGTTAGGCCCATGGGGCGCACCAAAAGGTTCATTCGGTGGATGCTGTCCATTGTCCTGGTCAACATAGTCTGGGGCTGGGGTTATGATGTCCACCGGCGAATTAATCAATATGCCGCCCAGATAGTAACAGACCAATTTGGGACTTTTACAAAACAGCATCAAAATGAATTGGCGTTGTTTGCACCCGTCCCGGACTTTATAAAAGAAACACACAGAGAAGAATTTCATCGTCATTTTATTGATGCTGATCTATATGAAGATTTCCCTTTTTCCGGATTATCTATCAGCTACACCGATCTGTTGGAACGGTTTGGTGAAGAAAAAATAAAAAAATGGGGTGCGGCCCCTTGGGCTATAGATGAGATCTGTGCAATTCTGACCAAAATGTTTAAACAGAACAGATGGGATGAAGCTCTGTATTATATGGGTCATCTTGGTCATTATGTAGCTGATCTCCACATGCCTCTTCACGCCTGTGCCAATTATAATGGCCAAAATACGGGGAATGAAGGTGTTCATTTCCGCTGGGAATCGCGTATGGTGGATGAACTTATAACACGTTTCGAGCCTGTTGGAGAAATCAGTCAAATAGAGAATTATGTGGATGCAGCATTGAATATCACTCGAGACTCATTCCAGGTATACCCAAGATTATTAAAGGCTGATTCATTAGCTCGCCAGCATTTAACGAAAGCACAGGCCAAAGAATTGAACACATATAAGAAATTGCATTATGAAGATAGATATCTGAAAATTCTGTACACCGAAACAGAAGATGTTGTCCACGACCGGTTAGGTCAGGCTGCCGTTTTAACAGCATCGTATTGGTATTCGTGCTGGCTGGCAGCTGGATCGCCCGAACCACCAAAATGATTGCTAATAATACAACACTTTCTGTCAGTGCATTAACCCGGCAGATAAAGGAAATTTTGGAAGGATCGTTTTCCCAGCTCTGGGTAGAAGGGGAGATCTCCAATTTTGTCCATCATACATCCGGCCACATGTATTTTACTCTCAAGGATGACGAAGCGGAGATCCGCTGTGTTATGTTTAAGGGCAATAATCAATTCATGCGTTTTAATCCGGAGAATGGAATGAAGGTTTTACTCAACGGCAGGGTGACCGTTTATGCCCCCCGAGGACAGTACCAGCTGATGGTTACGCGACTGGAACCGGCTGGTTTGGGAACACTTTTCCTGGCCTTTGAAGCCTTGAAAAAAGAATTGGCGACTGAAGGATTATTTGCTGTAGAATTCAAAAAACCATTGCCAAAAATTCCCACAACGATTGGGTTAATTACTTCAAAAACAGGGGCGGCTGTGCAGGACATGCTGCAAATTCTCGGACGCCGGGCGCCCTATGTGGAATTGGTTTTACGGCCAACACTGGTCCAGGGCGATGAAGCTGCAGCTGATATTGTTAAGGCACTTCAAGAAATGGATAAAAGTGGTAACGTGGATTTGATCATTCTGAGCAGGGGAGGAGGTTCCTTGGAAGACCTCTGGCCTTTCAATGAAGAAAAGGTCGCTAGAGCTATTTTTGATAGTAAAACACCCATCATTTCTGCCGTGGGTCATGAGACAGACGTTACCATTGCTGATATGGTGGCTGATCTGCGGGCGCCAACGCCATCAGCGGCAGCGGAATTGGCAGCACCAAGCAAAGCTGAATTGTCACAGTTGATCAATACTGTTGAAGAAAAAATGGGATCGTTATTGTNGTACAAACTGGAGCATTGCTGGCAGAAAATGGATCACCTGCAGGACCGCTTTGTTATGCAGCGCCCCGATGCTTTTATCAATCGCATGACAGATTTTAACGCTCATTTATCAGCTGCGTTGAAACAGTCAATCATGATGAAACTGCAATCGCATACGGGAAAGTTAGATAAATTGCAGGCAGAATTATCAGTATTGAACCCAAAAAGTATTTTAGATCGCGGGTATGCCATCGCAACTGCTGAATCCGGTAAGATCATTCACAGCCCTAAAGAATTAAAAAGCGGTGCATTGTTTAACGTACAGCTTTCTAGGGGAATCATGGCAGCCCGTAAAGAAAAGAATACTGAAATGGAGAAAAAGAAATAGTAAATTAAATTATGGCTAATGAAAAATCATTTGAAGAATTATTCAAACGGCTGGAGGAAATCGTTCAGGAGATGGAATCTGAAGAATTAGATTTGGAGAAAAGTCTAACTCTGTTTGAAGAAGGAGTAAAACTTTCTGCAAATTTGCGCGGCCAATTATCCAAAGCTGATCAGAAAATCTCCGAACTCATGGAGAAACTAGAAAAAAAATAATCCATGTCTGCAAAATCAAAACATATTGGCATTTGGGGGAACACCGAAAAACCATTCTTTTGGAAATTACTCCCCGACATTGCTGCTTGGGCAGCTCAGCGTGAACTGAAAATATTTCTAACGACGCGCATTGTTGCCAAAGCTGAAGACAAGATTGGTTTTGATTATAACATTATTGAATCAGCGGACGATTTTAAGCAATTGGATTTTTTAATGTCTCTTGGCGGAGATGGAACTTTATTGGCCCTAGCGCGGGCAGTGGGGGATAGGAAAACACCCATTTTAGGAATTCACCTGGGAGAATTAGGATTCCTGGCTGAAGTTACCACAGCGGATATGTTTGAAAAGCTGGATCGTGTTGTTTCCGAAGATTGTGAAATTCTGGAACGCATGGTTTTGGAATGCACAGTGCAAAATGTAGATGAGCCCCAAATATTTCATGCTCTTAATGATATTACCATCGACCGCGGCTCTTCCCACCGTTTGATAAATTGCAAGTTAACTGCAAACGGGCATCATGTTGCCCGTTATAAAGCGGACGGCCTTATTATTTCCACACCCACTGGGTCCACAGCCTATTCTCTTTCAGCAGGTGGTCCTATCGTTATGCCCACTCTGGATGCCATGGTTATTACGCCCATCTGTCCCCATACATTATCCCTGCGGCCCATCGTTATGCCCGATGATAAAATTATTGAAATTACATTCCCTGATAATCAAGCTGGGGGACTGGCACTGGCAGTGGATGGTCAGGTTCAGGAATCTTTAGAATTGGATGCCAAGGTCACCATACGCAAAGCAAGCTATAAAACACGGATGGTTATATTTTC
>JGI26063J44948_1000422_pt1 | contig 11294 bp, 3 predicted proteins | sample MarorgKNORR_S2LV_4_FD_44948 | JGI IMG/M metagenome (IMG submission 44948) | reverse complement strand
GTAGATGCGAATGGCAACTTCTTCGTCAACGCCATGCACCCCGATGACAACTACATGGACGCCACTGTAGGCGTTGTCAAGGGCGTTGACTGGAACAACCTTCCTGACAGCGTCCCCGAATTGGCTCTACCGGCCGACCTCGCGGAGAAGACGAGTATCAGGCTCTCCTACGGCCAGTACCAGCACCTGTTCCAGAACGGCGATGCTCTGTCCGAGGGCGGCGTCGCGGGAGGAGTCTACGCTGCCGATGACGGGGACCTGCTGTTCGTGAGCGAGAAGCCGGACTTCAACGCCTTCGTACCGCTCAACCCCCAGGGGACCAGGGGTTACCTGTACACCACATGGGAGGACCGGCCCGCCGGAATCAGCCAGATCCTGATTGAGTGGAACAGCGCGGCGAACAGCTGGGACGTCCTCGGCGGGATGATGCGTGACCTCAGCGCAATTGGCGGCGGCTGGGTGCTGTGCTTCGGGACCATGAGCCCGTGGGGCACGCCGCTGGCCTCCGAGGAGCTTTACTTCGACGACACCGAGAACTGGAACGACCCGACTTACAGTTACCACTCGGATCAGGTGGAATTGGAAGATTACCTCGGTTACTACCCCAACCCCTACGACTACGGCTACATCGTCGAGATCAAGAATCCAGCCACGGCCTCGGGCGACCTTGTCAAGCATATGGCCATGGGTCGCTTCTCGCACGAGAACGCGCAGGTCATGCCCGACGATAGGACAGTCTACCTCTCCGATGACGGTTATGACACGGTGCTGTTCAAGTTCGTCGCAGACACAGCCGGAGACCTCAGTGCAGGTACGCTGTACGCCGCCAAAGTCACACAGGATGACAGCAGCGACTCAGCCACCACCGGATTCGATGTGGAGTGGCTCGAAATGGCCTCCTCCAGTAATTCCGAGATCAGGGATTGGGTGGACCAGTACGACGGGATAACCGTCTCTGACTACGCCAATGGCCAGAACTCGTACATCACCGAATCCGAGATCAACGATTGGGCCGAGGGGCGCTTGAACGATGACCTCGATGGCGATGGGACCATCGAGTCGGCAGCNGACGACAGGGTCGCCTTCCTCGAGTCACGCAAGGCCGCCGGAGCCATCGGAGCCAGTGACGAGTGGAACAAGATGGAGGGGGTCGTCTTCAATCCGGATGCTCCCGGCTACCTCTACCTCGCTATGTCGGACGTCCGCTACGACATGAGTGACGGACAGGGTGACATTGACGTCTCAGAGAACCGTTGCGGCATCGTCTACAGGATGCCGGTCGAGTCAGGTTGGGGCATCAGCAGAATCGAGCCCGCCATAGTGGGAGGGCCGTACTCGAGCGGCAGCTCGCCCGACCAGTGCGATGCGAACAACCTCGCCGGGCCGGACAACCTCGCCGTGCTCGACGACGGGCGTGTTCTCGTCGGAGAAGATACCGGCAAGCACCAGAACAACATGGTCTGGTTGTGGAAGCCCCCTGTAGGGCCCGTTGAGTGGGACGGAGAATACACACTGAAGTTCACTCGAATCATGCCAGCGGAGGTCCCGGACAGAGACAACGACTGGCTTGAAATCACCAATATAGGCAACTCGCCGGTCAGCATTGCCGGCTGGACCATAGAGCGAATCCGCTCNACTGAGCCTTGGATATCAACTGTCAATGACCTGACCATCGATGCCGGTGCATCGGTGGTACTGACCGAGAACCCCCCTAACCTGCTCGCCGACGGTGGCATAGTGGCGCTGGACGGCAACGTCGCGCTGACCAATATGCCGTGGCTTGTCGACTCTGGCAGCGCGCTGCAGCTCAAGGCGCCCGACGGGACAGTGGTAGATGCGATCGCCTTCGGTGGTGGCATCGCTGAGATCGACGGCTGGACCGGGGCTGCGATATCGGTACCGGGGGACGGCTCCCCCGGACTGATCCTGATGCGCGGGTCTGGATGCGGGGACTACCCAGACACCGACTCGGGAGCTGACTGGGAGGAGAGGTGGATTCGAATCGGGGCCTCGACCTTCTGCGACGGCGGGCACTTCACGACAGAAGCCGATTCGACCGCCTCAGCATCCATCGGCCCCGATACTGCCTTCAACGACCTGATACAGTGGATTGGCTCCGCCGAGGATTCGATTCACCTGCACGTCTACCAGTTCATGAGCCCGGACCTCACTCACGCCCTGCTGGACGCAATAGACAGGGGCGTGAGTGTGACTCTGCTGCTGGAGGAGGGTATCCTGGACGGCAGCAGCACCGTGAACAACCAGAGAGGCCACGCCCAGAGCCTCAACGACGCCGGGGCGACGGTGCTCTGGATGGAGGATCCCACGCTAATCAGTTCACCCTACGCGTACATTCACAGCAAAGTGGCGGTCAGAGACGGCGAGAGCGTCTGGATCTCATCCGGCAACTGGAAGGACACCAGCGTGCCTCCCGACGGGATCGGCAACCGCGAGTGGTCGGCGATACTGAACTCCGAGACAGCAGCCCAGCTAGTACTTTCTCGAATGGCTTGGGACGAGAACACCAACCACCTCCACATCGAGCCTCACGGCGCGCAGCACGCGCCTACCTTCGACTGGGTCTTGTACGAGCCGGTGCACGACGGCAGCACGACTGCCACTCCGGCTCACCAGGGGCCGTTCGACGCCCAACTGATGACCTGCCCCGATGACTGCGTCGATGGCATTGTCGCAATGATTGACTCTGCCGAGGCCTCCATCGAGCTCTCGGTGCAGTACCTCGACCTCGACTGGTACTGGGGCTTCGGGGACAACCCTATCATCGCTGCGCTGCACGAAGCGGCGCAGCGCGGCGTCAGCGTCCGACTGATGCTGAACGGCTACTACGCCGAGTGGGACGAAGAGATTCGCGACACCATCCACATGTTCAACACCGACTGGAACGCCACCGAGGGACTGGATGCGACTGCGCGACTGATGGCATATTCCGACAGCATCGTGAAACTCCACAACAAGGGCGCCATAATCGACGGCGAGAGCGTCCTCGTCGGCAGCATGAACTGGGGCTCGAGCGCCGCTCTGCGTAACCGCGAGATGGGCGTGCTCTTCCACCACGAGGCGCTGGCCTCCGACTACCTCGCCTCGTTCGAGGAGGACTGGAACAGACTCGATCCGACCACCGACTCGGACGGCGATCTGATGCCAGACCAGTGGGAGGAGCAGTACGGCCTGAACCGGCACTCCGCAGCCGTGCTCGGAACAGCGCTCAGCGAGCAGTCGCTGGACCCTGATGAGGACGGGCTCAACAACCTGCAGGAGTTCCAACTCGGAGGAGACCCGATGGACAACGACACCGATGACGACTGCATCCTCGACGGCGAGGAGGTGATTTTCGCTCAGAGCGTGATGCGCTCGCCGTCGATTGCAATGATCTCCAGTGATGTAGACGAGGATGGCGTGTTAGACGGCGAGCAGTACGGCTGCGAGCCGGTTGACAATGGCACCGGTGTCGTCGACAATGGCACCGGTGTCGTCGACGATGGGGGCGACGAAGGCGACGAGGGGGGTTTCCTGAATATCCGGGAGGACCCGCTGTCCAGACCCGGCGCGGAATTCCTGTTCTGGGTGATGGTGATATCGACAGTCTCCCTGGTTCTGGCAGGAGCCTCGATGTTCCTACAGCCGCGGAGAGGCACCGACGAGGTGCTGGTGGATGACTCCGGGTACAGATTCGATGATCCTGACGAATCCAAGGCGATTCTCAAGGGGACCAGCTTCGACGAAGGGGCAGAAGACGCCCGCGCGCGCACGGAGGGGCGCGACGACGGTTCACACGGCGCCATCAGGCTCGATGGGTTCGGCTTCAAGTCGGCCACGCGCGACGAGGTCCAGTGGATGCTGGACCAGGGGCGCACGATGGAAGAGGTACGAGTCGAGCTCGGAGAGGAGGAGTGATGTCCGAGGCGATCCGCGACCTCGTTAGCGGGGTCGCGAACGGCTCCCTCTCCGATGACGAAGTTATCGACTGGTTGCATGGCGTCTTCGAGGACGGACTCTCAGAGGCCGACACCATCGCACTCACCGAGGCCATGAGGGACTCAGGCGAAGTACTCGAGTGGGGATCTGAGATTGCGAATCTGGTTGTCGACAAGCACTCTACCGGTGGTGTCGGCGATAAGGCCTCGATCGTTCTCGCTCCCGCTCTAGCTGCATGTGGCCTGAAGGTCCCGATGATATCAGGGCGCGGACTTGGTCACACGGGAGGGACTCTGGATAAGTTGGAGAGTATCCCGGGGCTGAGCGTCGAGCGCACGGCCGATGAGATACGTCAGCAGGTCGAGCGCATAGGGGTCGCGATGGTCGGACAGACAGACGCTCTGGTCCCTGCCGATCGCAGGATGTATGCCCTCAGGGACGTCACTGGGACTGTCGCATCCGTCCCACTGATCACCTCCTCTATCGTCTCGAAGAAGGCTGCTGAGGGCCTGTCGGCCCTAGTCCTCGACGTCAAGTTCGGCAGGGCTGCATTCATGGTCGAGCGCGCAGACGCGACCGGCCTAGCGCGCTCGATGGTAGATGCTGCCAATGGCATGGGAATCGCCACCAAGGCTGTGCTCACGACGATGGACCAGCCTCTGGGCTGTGCAGTAGGAAACTCGTTGGAGATCCTCGAGAGCGTCGAGACGCTGTGCGGCAACGGCCCGGAGGACCTCGAGGAGCTGGTTTGCGTACAAGGCGGGCTGTTGCTAGAGGCCACAGGGCTGGCAGAGGACATGCAGACAGGAGCACTGATGATCCACGACAGCCTGCAAGACGGTTCGGCCTTCGAGCGTTTTTGCGAGATGGTCGAGGCGCAAGGGGGCGCGACTTCGATTTTCGACAGCGATGCCTCGCTGATGAGAGGACTGGGGCTGATGGATCCTGGGCTGCTGACCACCGAGCTGTGNGCAAGCGCGAACGGTTGGGTCGAAGACATCGATGCGATGGCTTTAGCCGAGGNCTGCCTCGAGATGGGAGCCGGGCGCGAGCAACTGGACGATGAGATAGACCGCGCGGTCGGTGCTATCCTCGAGGTCCAAGTTGGAGANCGNCTGGANGAGGGCGAGCCGTGGGTCGTCCTGTATCACCGCGACGAGATTCCCCGAGCGAGGCTGGAGGGGCTCTTGGGCGCAATCACCCTATCCGATGAAGAAGTGGGGGCGGTATCGCGAATCACGGAGGNNATCGAATGAGGCTGAGTCACATCGACCGCATGCGGGCGATAGCCGTGCTGTGCATGGTCGAGGTTCACACCGCCGCGATCATACCTCCCGAGGGAGTCACAGTAGGCCACCCCGCGGCCTTCGTCGCCGCCGCCTTCGGCGGCATGGCCGCACCGATGTTCGTCGCCATCTCAGGGTGGGGGATCCACATGAGCGCTACCCGCAGGGCGGCGGACCCCGAACATGACGCGGGGCGGTGGCTCAGTTGGCTGCTGCCACGGGTGCTCCTGCTGAGCCTGTGCCAACTGCTGGTCAACCTGCTGCTGAACGCNGACCGAGGGGGCCGCTTCGAGTGGCACACGCCCGGCGTTCTGACGCTGCTCGCAATCGCCGCCCTGCTCGCGCCGGTCCTGATCCGGCTATCCATGCGTGGGCGAGGGGTGCTGATGCTGCTGATGGTGGCGGCCCCGCTGGCAATCGGGGACGCGGTCGGACCCGACTGGTCATGGTGGGAGCGTGTCGACTCGCAAGGCACCTCGGAGTGGCTGGCCCGACTCCTTTGGAATGGCACCTATCCTGCCGTGCCGTGGCTGGGGTACGTCCTGCTAGGGTCCATCATACACGACTTGGCAGACCAACCGAGTGCGCGAGAGAGGAACATCGCCATCGGACTGGCAGCGACCACTGTCACCATGTTCATCGCAGTACTCGAGGACATCGACTGGGCGCTTACTTCCGGGGACGCGGTCCTGACCTTCTTCCCCGCTAACACGCCCTTCCTAATCGTCTCCGGTACGTTCGTGCTGCTTGCCCACAGGCTGCTCGAGGGTGCTGAGTCGAGCGGCGGCGAGCCCGCCCTCGGCGACAGTCTGGCCGCTCTGGAGCCAGCCGGTCGGATTACGCTGACTATCTATGTGGCCCACTTCGCGGTGCTCGGGGCAGTGGCATNGATGATGGAGGGGGAGCCGCGACTCGGNCTGGTCACCGCGTTCGCTCTGACCATCGCCCACACACTGGTGTGGATACCGCTGGCGATCTGGCACCAGCGCCACATACCCGACCTGTCATTCGAGGCGCTGTTGAGCAGAATCAGTTAGGCGTCACGGATATCGGGCCGAACCAGACCTCGGCTTCCTCGTTCGAGGCCATGATGCGGACGTAGTGAGTGCCGTCGCCGGNGAAGGTGATGTTGGCCGAGCCCGGGCCGACCTCAGGCGTGCCGGGCGAGACGCTGTACGGCCAGAGCTGGCTGTTGTTGCCCATGTCNGTCTGCCCGTAGTAGACCGTCAGGGTGGTGTTGGTGCCATTGTCGTAGACGTCCCAGNCCACCTGNGCTGCGCTGCTGTTGAGGTTTGTCGAGGTGAGGTTGCGCAGTATGGCATCGTAGACGAAGAAAGTCGCCACGNAGTGGGTCATCGACCCACACGGGCAGGTGGTCCAGTGCGTCGTAGGTGGCCTGGGTCAGCGGGAANCCCCACGCTGAGTGGTAAGGTGCGAGGTTGTAGCCGGTGGCGTTTGACAGGTGCATCACCCACGCGTTGAACTCCTCTGTGCCACCACTGGGAACTTCGGCCGCTGGAAGCGTGTAATAAACGCTCAATGCCTCGGTTATCGGACCCCAACCCCACTCCTCCTTCACAACGAGGAACGTGTCCAAGGCCACCCAGGTGGACCAGTTCGATATGTTCGAGCCATCCTCGAAATATGCTCGTTGAGGGTTCGCTGGGCGCAGGTTGGGCGGGTTGACGAGTTGCTCCATCAGGTAGACACTGGCGAAGTTGCAGCCTGTCTCGGTAGTACCCGGAAGCGTGGAAGGCATCCACTGGTGGTTGTGCCCGAGCTCGTGGAACATCCCCCAGTCTCCGTTCTCGCTCATGTACGAGACGTTGACCACTCCTGCTACACTCAGATCGTGCGCCATGAACGGGTAGCCGGAGTGCATCCATCCCGCGGATATCTGGGCATCGAAGACAGCCCTCTCGACCCTTGGCCACGGCAGATAGCCGTAAATCTCGTGCTCCATCCCAAGCGCTTGATCCCACCAGTCCATCAGATCCTGGGGGTTGTCGAGATCCCTGATCTCATGGCTCGGGACTGTGAGGATGAACTGGCTGCTGCCTATCTCAGCCCATGCAGGGTCGTGCCGGAACTGCTGCTGCCACTGGAATATGTCGGTCTCGCCGTGGATGTACCTCGGAGCCTTGACGGCGTTCGAGACGGTCACATCAAAATCGCCGAGCGCCGAGCCGGCTTGGATTCCGATGTATATCGGCCCCCCGAAGGCGTTGCCTACCTCCATCGTGGCGCTGTCGATGTACCACCAACGAGCGATTTGAGGATGCCTGTGCAACTGGGTCTTGCCCCACAGGCTGTCGCTATGAGCGCCGACTAACACATATGTTCCTGAGTTTACGATTTCGGAAGGAAGCGTTACCGTGACCACCTCGCCCGGAGCGGCATACAGACCGGTCGTCATGCGCAAATGTGAGCGCGCTCCCGAGTAGCCGAAATTGCCCGGAAGGCCGCTCTGGTTACCATCGATGGAAAAGGTTCGAGTGATTCGGGTGGCATTCGACGGCACCTCACCCGGGAACTCGACGTGACTGGGGTGTGCAGGCAACTCGTTCGCAGGGAGGTTCTGAGTCAGAGAGGCCTCGACCCTCAACAGGGTGTCCGCCACCGGGTCATCCCCTAAGTTGTGGCCGACGTTCTGCCAGAGGGTGCCGTACTGGATTACCGTCCAGCCAGTGGCGTTGACGACCTCGCGCAGTGGGCTCCAGAAGCCGTGGAAGTCCAAAGCCACGACGCCGGTGCATGTCGAGAGGGTCGCATCTGCTATTGCCGCATCATCCGCCGATAGGGTCTGATTGTCCATCCGGTCGGCCCGAATCGCATCGATTGCGGCCTGCGGCCGGGTCAGCTCGTGCGGCACCACCCTGAAGTCGATCGTGTTGTACCCCCAAGCATGGGAGACGAACAGCCCTGTCGTCTTGGCGATCTTGTTGCCCGGGTAGTTGTGGGACACATCGCTGTTCGAGTATGACCAGTACCAAGCGTGGCCGCCCATTACCAGGCCACCACCGTTGAGCATGAAGTCGATGAGGTTCTGGTTGTCGGCATCGTCGTGGCCGTTCCAGAACTCGTCGAGAAGGCAATCTATACCGGACAGATTGTCAGGGGTGACGGAGAGATGTACAGTGTGCCCCTCGCCCTGCAACTCATCCTCGAAGTCGTCGTAACCGGCCCCGTAGGCCAGCCCTACGTCGGCGTTCGTGCCGCAGACCCATTCGACCGCTTGGAGGGAGAAGGCAGTCTCTTTCGGCCCAGCACCGTCGACCCAACTCTCGTGGCCGTAGCCGAGCATCTTGCCGCGACCGACATGACTTGCTGAAATCACAGGGATAGTTGAACCGTATCCCTCTTGTGTGAACCCTATCGGGAACGCCCACTCGCCTATCGGCAGGATGGGCGAGGGCCAGCCACCCCAGTTCGTGTTGCCCATTCCCCGGCGCAGGTCATCCTGGTCTGCTGTCAGATCATGTACTGCTATCCAGAGGTTGAGTCCGACTGCACCGCCGGTGTTGTTGGCCCATATTGTGTATTGCGTCCAATCAGCACGCTCATCGGGAGTTCCCTCGATGGTGCCGTTTGAAAGAAGTGTGAGCCCTGACGGCAATGGCGGGCTGACCTCCCATGTCTCGATATCGGGGCCATCGTTGGTGGCGGGGATGAGAATACTCTCGTTGGCCTTGAATGCAAACTCAGTGCCCGTCCATGAAATGGCGTCTGGTGGTAGACTGGTCACCCTGATCTGGATGAGAGTAGAGGTGGTGCCGCCCGAGTTATTGGCCCAGATTCGGTGGTATGTCCATGGTTGCAAGAGGGTGGCAGACCCACTGATTGCGCCTGTGGTGAAATTGAACGAGAAGCCGAATGGGAGAGCGGGGTCAATCTCCCAGTAGTCCGGCGAGCCCCCCTCCCAAGTGGGTGTGACTTCCTCAATGGCGTCCCCCTCCCTGAGGTCGAACTGATAGGGCTCGTAATGCAGTTCAGTCACTGCTAGGTCCCTGACTGCAATGAGGATGGTCGTCGACAGAGAGCCGCCTGTGTTCTCAGCGGCGATCACATGCTCCCTAAGCTGATGCACCGAGGTCGGAGAACCGCGGAGGGAGCCGTCTGCCTGATGCAGCCCGATACCGTCGGGAAGCGTCGGCTCGATGCTCCACCCCGTGATCTCGCCGCCCGAAATGGCCGGGATGATCTGGACGGGCTCCCCGATGGTCCAGTAGAACGGATGGCCCTCATAGGACAGTCCGGAAGGCGGTTCGTGCAGGGTGATGATGCGGATAGCAGTCTCAACCGAGCCGCCGGTGTTGGATGCCGTCACGGTGTGATTAGAGTCGCCGAGAACACCGGCATTGCCAGAAATCGAGCCGTCCCCCAGCAGGCTCAGCCCCTCTGGCAGCGGCGGGACTGCCGACCATGAATCAGCAGTGCCGCCTATCACGAGGGGAGCATCGATCGAACAGTGGTTGTCCAAGGAGCACTGCAGCACGTCAGCGATGTATAGGACCGAAGTAGGGGGCGCGGCGAGCACGGTGATGTCGATTGTCGTCGAGGTCGAGCCCATCGGATTGGCGCCGATGAAGGTGTAACGCGTGTCCTGCGTCTCCCCGGTCGGAGTGCCTGAGATGACCCCGGAGTCATCCAGTGACAGGCCGTCTGGAAGACGGGGGTTAACCAACCAGTCGTGNGGTCCGTCGCCAGTGAAGCTCGGCGTCAGAGCNTGCATCTCTATACCGACGACGAGAATAATTGCGTCCTCGCCGTAGTCGAGTCCTTCGGGGCGGTGCATCAGTCTGCATGCATCCCCGGTGAAGACCTGCTGAGCGGTGCAGTCGTCCTCTGTGATGACGTGGACGAAGCAATCGGGGTGCGATGGTTGCTCGACGCAGTCAATCTCCTCAGGAGTCTGATTATCGAGGCCGAACAGGCCGAGGCAGCCCGAACTTAGCATCAACACCGAGAGCAGGAGGGCGGCGTTCCTCTTCGGCTGCATGGGGTTCGTAGGAGACCCATCGATGAATAAGTGTGCGGAAGCCGTGCTCCCGTTGGGGAGCACGCTCACGCGAGGCCCGGATAGGCTGGTCCTGTCTCGAAGCAGTACTGCACAGTTTGGAATTCTCCCTTGAACTCGGCGACGTCATCTCGGACTGCTGCCGGATCCTCTCCGGCAATCAGGGACCTCGCGAAGAAGCGTGCCACGTCCTGCATCTCGTCGGGCCTCATGCCGACCCTAGTCAGTTCGGGGACGCCCAGCCTGAGGCCACTGGGGGACATCGCCTTGGTGTCCCCGGGAAGCATGTTCATGTTGGTGATGATGCCGGCGTCCTCGAGCAGCGCAGCNGCGTCCCTGCCAGCACCTGAGTCGCTCNCGCCATGGCGAGTCAGGACCTGGTGGCTTGCGGTGTAATCGCGCTCCTCTGCGAGCACGTCGAAGCCCTCTGATGCTAGGGCTGCCCCCAGCGCTTTGGCGTTGGCCACGATATCACGGGCGTAGTCGGAGCCGAACTGCTCGAACTCCGCTAGGGCTACCGCTTTGCCGGCGACGTGGTGGAGGTGGTAGGAAGAGCAGACTCCGGGGAATATCGCGCTGTTCAAGCGGCGCTGGAACTTGGCATCGTCGGAGTCCGAGAGCAGGAAGCCGCCCTGAGGCCCTGGGAAGGTCTTGTGGCTGCTCCCGGTCATCACGTCGGCGCCCTCCCGGAGAGGATCCTGGAACTGGTTGCCGGCTATCAGCCCGAGGACATGCGCGGCGTCGTACATCACCTTCGCGCCGACCTCGTGGGCGGCGGCGGAAAGCTCCTCTAGAGGAGTAGGGAACAGGAAGACGGATTGGCCGAACAAGGCGATGTTTGGCTCGGTCTCTCGAATCAGCTGTGCGGCTGCATCGATGTCTGGCTCCATGCGGCTCTCGACCCATGGATAGGTCACGAGGTTCAGCCCCCTCAGTCCGACCGCGCCCATGCGAGCATGCGAGATGTGGCCGCCGTCGGCGGTGGAGACCGCGGTGATGGTGTCGCCGGGGTTAGCCAGAGCCTTCAGGCCGGCCATGTTCGACACTGTCCCTGA
>JGI26063J44948_1000420_pt1 | contig 11303 bp, 11 predicted proteins | sample MarorgKNORR_S2LV_4_FD_44948 | JGI IMG/M metagenome (IMG submission 44948) | reverse complement strand
ACCGGTGCTCGGGGTCGTCCACGTCCCTGTAGACGGCGCTGGTGGACATCACCAGCACCGACCGGGCGGTGGAGAACCTCTGCATGAGCAGGCCGGTCCCCTCGGCGTTGACCGTCAGCGCCCGGTCGAAGTCGTCACCGATGATGAAGGCCGCCAGGTGGACCACGTGGTCGAAGTGGTCGGGTAGGCCGGACCAGTCGGGTTCGGCCAGGTCCACGACTGCGGTTCGACAGCCCGTGGCCTCGACGCGCTCCCTGGAACCCCCACCGGTGAACCGGGCNATCCCCCAGACCTCGTTGTCCACGGCCAACGCCCGGACGATCGGAAACGCGATCTGACCGGCGGGGCCGGTCACGAGGATGCGGCGGTCGCTGAANCCCCCTGTCGCCATTGGCGAGGCGCTCAGGCCGAGACGTCNGTGTGGAGGATCCCGAAGACCAGCGAATCCACGAGGGCCTGCCATGAGGCCTCGATGATGTTCTCGGAGACGCCGATCGTCGTCCAGGTACGTTCGCCGTTGGTGGTGTCAATGAGCACCCGGGTGACTGCTCCGGTCCCCTGGCGGGCCTCCAGCACCCGGACCTTGAAGTCGGTCAGGTACAGCCTCTCCAACTCCGGGAACCGGTCTCCCAGGGCCTTGCGGAGTGCGGAGTCGAGGGCGTTCACCGGACCATTGCCCTCGCCGATGGCCACCACCCGCTCACCACCCACGTGGACCTTGACGGTTGCCTCGGTCTCGACCTGGACGGCCACGTCGTTCCACGCCCGNCTCCCGCTCCCCGACCTGTGGCCGACGTTCACCGAGAAGGACTCCAGGGTGAAGTAGTCGTGCACCCAGCCCGATGCGGCACGCATGAGGAGCTCCAGGGAGGCATCCGCCGCCTCGAAGTGGTAGCCGGCGTACTCGAGTTCCTTCAGGGTCTCGACGATCTCGCCGAGGACCTCGCCGTCCAGGTGGATGCCGAGCTGGTTCGCCTTCAGCTCGATGGTGGACCGGCCCGACATCTCCGACACGAGGAAGCGGGTGCCGTTGCCAACCAGCTCCGGGTCTATGTGTTCGTATGCGTCGCTCCTGCGCGATATGGCGCTGGTGTGCAGGCCGGCCTTGTGGGCGAACGCCGTGGTCCCGACGTACGGCTGCTGGGGATCGGCGGCGAAGTTGACCAGCTCGGCCACGTGGTGGGCCACCGACGTCAACTCGGCGAGCCGCCCTTCGGGCAGCGTCTCCACCCCCATCTTGAGGCTGAGGTTGGCGATGATCGGCACCAGGTCGCAGTTGCCGACCCGCTCCCCGTAGCCGTTGATGGTTCCCTGCACCTGGGTGGCTCCACCGGCCACGCCGGCCAGGGCGTTTGCCACCCCACAGCCGGTGTCGTTGTGCAGGTGCACGCCCACCTCGCAGTCCACTGCTGCGACCACCGCCGCGACCATCTCCTCCACCTGGCCTGGAAGCGATCCACCGTTGGTGTCGCAGAGCACCAGGCAGTCGGCCCCGGCCTCGGCGGCGGCGAGCAGCACCCGGAGGGAGAACTCCGGATCATCGCGGTAGCCATCGAAGAAGTGCTCGGCGTCGAAGAACACCGTGCGGCCCCGGGACTTCAGGTACCGGATCGAATCAGCCACCATGGCCACGCCCTCGTCGAGGCTGGTCCGGAGAGCCTCGGTCACGTGGTAGGCGGAGGCCTTGCCGACTATGCAGACGACCTCGGTCTCCGCCGCCAGCAGGTTGGCCAGGGTGGCGTCCTCGGCGGCATCGCCGTTCACCCTGCGGGTCGACCCGAACGCCACCAGCCTGGATCGCTCCAGGTTCAGCTCGGTCCGGGCACGGGCGAAGAACTCCTCGTCCTTGGGGTTGGAGCCTGGCCANCCACCCTCGATGTAGTGCACNCCGAGGCGGTCCAGCTGCTCGGCTATNCGCAGCTTGTCGGCGACCGTCAGCGAGATGCCCTCCAACTGGGCNCCNTCGCGCAGCGTCGTGTCGTAGATCTCCACCGCGGCCGGAAGCCCGGCCGTCCCGACCGCCGGNTCAGGCGTCGACATGGTCGTTCCANTCCGAGTACTCGGGGCGCTCGCCACGGACCGCCTGGAAGAAGANCTCCTGGACCTGTCGGGTGATGGGGCCGGGATCGCCGATCAGGCGGTCGTCGACCGAGCGGATCGGCACCACCTCGGCGGCCGTCCCGGAGAGGAACGCCTCGTCGGCCGTGTAGAGGTCGCTGCGCAGGAGGTTTCCCTGGACGTAGGGGATCCCGAGGTCCCCGGCGATGCGCCGGATGCAGTCCTGCGTTATGCCGGCCAGGGCGCCTGCGGTGGTCGGCGGCGTCACGATGGTTCCGTCGGTGACCACGAAGATGTTCTCCCCGGTGCACTCCGAGACGTAGCCCTGGGGTGACAGAAGGATCGCCTCGTCGTATCCGGCCTTCACGGCCTGGACCTTGGCCATCTGGGAGTTGAGGTAATGGCCGCAGCCCTTGGCCGCCGGCGGCATGGCGTTCGGATCGTGGCGCTGCCACGACGAGACCATCAGGTCCACGCCCTTCGCCAGGCCCTCGTCTCCGAGGTAGGTGCCCCATGGCCAGGTGGCGATCGAGACGTCGACCGTGCACGGCAGGGGGTTGAGCCCCATCTCTCCATAGCCGAGGTACACCAGCGGGCGGATGTAGCAGGACAGGTGGCCGTTCACCCTCACGGTGTCCCGCGTCGCCGTCACCAGCTCGTCGACCGTGTAGGGGACGTCCAGGAAGAGGATCTTGGAGGATCGAAAGAGCCGCTGGATGTGGTCGCGCAGGCGGAACACGGCAGCGCCGCGGTCGGTCTCATACGCACGTATGCCCTCGAACACGCCGTTTCCGTAGTGCAGCGTGTGGGTCAGCACGTGGATCGTGGCGTCGTCCCAGTCGACGAGCTCGCCGTTCATCCAGATCTTGGAGGACTTCTCGATCGGCATGTCGCTTCCTTCGGTTCTGTCTCGGATTCTCGGGTCTCGTGTCGGCGGCCGGCCTAGGACACCAGGGCGGCCACGGCGTCGCCGATGGCCGTCGTCCCATCGACGTCGGTGGTCGGATCGGCGCAGGCCCTCTCGATGCTGGCAGCGGCCTCGGACTCCCCGAGGAAGTCCAGCATCATGGCGCCGGAGAGGATCGCCGCCTTCGGGTTGGCCAGCCCCTGGCCTGCTATGTCTGGTGCCGAACCGTGGACCGGTTCGAACATCGACGGGCCGGTGCGCTCTGGGTTCAGGTTCGCTGACGATGCCAGCCCGATGCCGCCGGATACCGCTCCGCCCAGATCGGTCAGGATGTCACCGAAGAGGTTGTCGGTGACGATGACGTCGTAGCGCTCCGGCGACTGCACGAAGTAGATGCAGGCCGCGTCGACGTGGTTGTAGGCCGTCTCCACCTCGGGGTACTCCGCTGCGACCTCGTTGAAGGTCCGGTCCCAGAGGTCGCCCGAGAAGGTCAGCACGTTGGTCTTGTGGACGAGCGTCAGGTGGCGGCGGCNGGCCATCGCCAGGTCGAACGAGTAGCGGATGACCCTCTCCACCCCGTGNCGGGTGTTGACCGATCCCTGCGTGGCGATCTCGTGTGGAGTGCCGCGGCGTAGGAAGCCCCCCTCGCCGGCGTAGGCGCCCTCGGTGTTCTCGCGCACGACCCGGAAGTCGATGCCGCCNGCCGGGTACACGAAGGGTCGAAGGTTCACGTAGAGGTCGAGGGCGAAGCGCATCTTGAGCAGCAGGCCGCGCTCGATGAGGCCCGGAGGCACCTCCGGGGTTCCGACGGCCCCCAGGTAGAGGGCATCCAGGGAGCGCCATTCCTCGATCACCTCGTCGGGAAGCACGGTGCCGTCCCGCCCGTAGCGGGCTCCGCCCAGGTCGTAGTCGACGGTCTCCAGCTCGACTCCGGCCGCCCCGATCACCTTGAGGCCCTCGGCGATCACGTCGGGGCCGATGCCATCGCCGCCGATGATGCCTATGCGGTGGGTCACGACTGATATCTCCTGGTGGGGAAGGGAACGAAAAAACCGTCCACCGAGGTGGACGGTCGGGGCGCACACCTGAGGTGGTGTGCGCTATCCAATGATGATCACCTGCGGTCTGAAGCTCACGGCTGGAGTGTACCAAGCACCCCCCGGGCCCGATCAAGCGGGTTGCGGGCCGACGGTCGGTCCACCGGGCACTCTGGCTACCATCTCGGCATGCCACAGCTACAGCAGCTCTCCCAGGATGCCCACGATCGNCTGGCAGCCGAATTCCTGGACCTCACAACCCGCGGGCGCATCGACATCGCACGCAAGATCGAGACGGCCCGCGAACTGGGCGACCTCTCCGAGAACGGCGACTACCACGCCGCCAAGGAGGAGCAGGGCAAGATGGAGGGCAGGATCCTGCACCTCGAGAGCATCCTGGAGAACTCCGAGATCGTCGAGCTGACGGCTGGGAGCATGGACGTGGTCGCTCCCGGGACCGTCGTGGCCATCGTCTTCGAAGGTGACGACCAGCCGGAACGCATGCTGGTCGGCTCCATCGAGGAGAAGCGGGACGACGTGGGCGTGGTGTCCCCCGGTTCGCCCCTCGGCGAGGCCCTGCTGGGTGCGGCTGTCGGTGACACGGTCTCCTTCGAGGCTCCCGGAGGCACCCAGGCCGTCAAGGTCGTAGCGATAGAACGGTGAAGATCGAAGCNCCGCCCTGGNGTGAGATCCACCTGCCGGGCCTCGGCCCGCTGCGCATCAGGGACTCGGGTCCGCCCGAGGGTGNACCCGATGCCCCCACGATCCTGCTGATCCACGGCTGGACCGTCAGCGCCGACCTGAACTGGTGCCGCACCTACGAGCCGATCGCCCGGCGTGCCCGGGTCGTCGCGTGGGACCAGCGGGGCCACGGTGCCGGTGGTCTCCGAACCTCCGGGCGCATGCGGATGGAGGCATTGGCCGACGACGCCGCCGCCGTGGTACGGGCACTTGGCGTGGACCGGGCGACCGCGGTCGGCTACTCGATGGGTGGAGCCGTGGCCCAGGCGATGTGGCGCCGCCACCCGGACCTCCTGGACGGCCTCGTCCTCTGTGCGACCGCCATGGCGTTCGGCCTGACGACAACGGAACGCCGGGACTTCGCCATCATGGGNGCATCGTCGCTGCCCGCACGCCTGGCGGCGGCCCTCGGGAGGGAGGAGCNCGGGTGGCAGGCCGCCCGNCGGGCCAGCGAACGCCAGGCCGGCACGTCAATGGAGACCGNCGACGCCGACTTCGACCGCTGGGCATGGGACGAGACGAGGGCAGGCTCCCTGCACCACGTCCTGAGGGCGGCATGGAATCTGGGTCGGTTCGATTCCAGCGACTGGATCCACGAGGTGGACGTGCCGCACGCCGTCGTCGTCTGTGGCGATGACGACGTCGTTCCGACGGCACGGCAACGCCAGCTGGCCCACGCCCTGCCTGACGCCACGATCCTGGAGATCGACGCCGACCACGCCGCCTGCGTGCTCAGGCCCGACCTGTTCGTCCCGGCGCTGGACTCGGCGCTGGACGCCGTCCACGGCCCGGCCCCGAGATGACGGGCGGGTCGGCTCCGGCGGCATCGGGCAGGTCGATGCCACGGTGGTGGAAGGCGTTGTTCCTGACGGGCGCCCTGTTCCTGGGGATCGGACTCGTGGCGACCCTCTGGGCCGATGAGGATCGGGTGCCGGTGCCGATCAGCGGCCTGGATTCCGGATCCGGCGGCGACTGAACCGGTCGCTCACCCGAAGCGGCGTTGGCAACCCTCGCCCGCCCACATCAGGAGCACCCTTCCGGCATCGGACGTGTTGCCCACGGCTCCGCGGATGCCGTCGCCCAGCAGTGGTTCCGTGTCGAACCATCCGGCGGGGTCCCGGTCCGACGGTCGCTCCAGGGTGATCTGCCCGCCGTGCGCCGCACGCAGGTCGCCGACCGTGGAGCCGATCCCGATCCGCTCGAGGGTCCACAGCGACGTGGCATCGGAGTCCTGACCGGTCAGGTACCACTGGGCCAGGAGGGTCGGGCCACCGGCAGCCATGCGGCTCAGGACCACCTCCAGGCCACCCCACCCGAGGCGTCTGACCTCCGGTGTCGTGCACCGGTCGTCCGGTCCCCATCCGGGGTCTCCGATGGGCTGGCCCATGACCGTCACCAGGTCNGCCAGGGCGGCCTCGCCGTCGTCGCCGAAGGCCCAGAGTCGCTCGCCGTCGGTGGTGGCATCCAGGGTGAATCCGACGCCTGAGAGGGTCACGGANCCGAGGTGCGGCACGGTGCTGGTCGGCGCATCCACGACCGGGGGCTGGGTGGTCGACGCGTCCACCGGAGGAACCGACGTCGTCGCCGCATCCACGACCGGGGGCTGGGTGGTCGACGCGTCCACCGGAGGAACCGACGTCGTCGCCGCATCCACGACCGGGGGCTGGGTGGTCGACGCGTCCACCGGNGGAACCGACGTCGNCGNNGNANNGCACGACGGTCGTGACGATGCTGGGTGGCGGGGCGATGGGCCTGTCATCGACACGCAGGACCATGAGGGCGGCGAACGCGCCCGCCACCAAGACTGCGAGGACGAACAGGAGCGGGGTGGGCGGCCCACCACGACGGCCCGACCGCGGGGCATCCTCCTCGAAGACCGTCCGGGGCCCGACCGCCACGACCGATGGAGCGGGTGGGAGGCGATCAGGGCGCGAGGCACCGACGCCCAGGTCCTCGCGGGTGACGATCGGCTTGGGTCCGGTGGGGGCATCACCGCTGCGGTGCCAGAACAGCCCACCCAGCGCCGGGGCCAACGAGCGGTCGACGCCGGCCGGACCGTGGGCGGCCAACGCTGCGACGGCACGCAACTCGTCCAGGACGACCGGAACCGGAACCCTCGCCCGGGCGGCAGCCTCCCCGAGGGTTGCGTCGTCGGCTCCGACGTCCGGCCGCACGACGATCAGCTCGTCCGGAACGGCATCCACGATTCGTACGCAGCGGGCCTGCGCCGTCACCAGCACCCTCACCAGCCCCGGCCCGTCGGTCGGTGACGGGGCGGGAAGGTCGGCCCGTCCGTCGCCCAGCGAAAGGACGTCGATCCGGCCATCTACGGATACCGCAGCGTGTACCGAGGAGCCACCCAGGTGCAGTGAGAGGACGGTGGGCATCGAAGAGATAGGTCGGTTCGGTAGGCGGAAGGCGTCGTCGGCGACCCTACGACCTGCGGGGACCCAGCCACCGCCATCGCCGGCCCATGGGAAGCCCATCGGTGGGAGGGATGCTGTCCGGCCGTGGCATCCTTTCAGGCGATGGACCTTCGCCAGTTGAACCACCTCATCGCCGTCGTCGAGCATCGGAGCTTCTCGGCAGCGGCGCGTGCCCTCCACACCGTGCAGTCAAACGTCTCGACGCACGTGGCCAAGCTCGAAAAGGAGCTCGGGGCCATGCTGGTCGACCGGCACACAATGCAGCCCACGTCCGAGGGAAAGGCCGTCCTGGAACGGGCCCGCAGGATCCGGACCGAGCTCCAGGCCATCAGGGACGACATCGTCTCGATGCGCCACGAGGTGGCCGGCGAGGTCCGGATCGGCTGCATCGGAACGACCGGCCGCTGGATGGCCACACCGCTCCTGAGACGGCTGGCGGAGCGCCACCCGGCCCTGCATCCCGTCCTGGTCGACGCCACCACGACCTCCCTGATACCGAGGGTGATGAACGGCGACCTGGACATGGCCATCNTGAACACGCCCGTCGTGGAGGCCGGCCTGGACTCCGAACCCCTCTTCGACGAGGAGCGCATTGTCGTCGTCCCCAAAGGTCATCCGCTGGCGGGCCAGGGCACCATCGGCATCGAGCAGCTGGCCGAGCACCCGGTGATGCTCACGCCACGCGGCACCACATTCCGCGATGCCCTCGACCAGGAGCTGGCGGCATCGGGGGTGCGCCTGACGTCCGCAGCCGAGGTGGACGGACTCAGGCTCCTGGCCTCGCTGGCCTACCAGGGCTACGCCCCCGCCCTGCTCCCGGCCAGCGCCGTGTCGGGCTACCCGGAGGGCGACTGGTCCCTGGTCCACGTCGAGGGACTGGCCCGTCGATCCGTGGGGCTGGTGCGCAACCGACGAACCACTCCATCCATGCCGTCCCGCGCCGCCCGGGACGTGGTCCTGGAGGTGATACGCGAGATAGCCCCCCACCAGCCAGGAATCCATGTCACGCTGGGCGGGTGAACGGAGTGCCTGACCTCGAACTCCGTAGCCGTACGGGCGGGTCCGTGGCCTTCGCTGTACGTGAACTCGGGGGCCGCAGGGCCATGGTGGTCGAGATCGCCGGCGAGGACCGAGGCGCGCTGCGTCCAGCCGACGGCGAGAACCTGGCGATCGCCGCCCGTACCGCCCGCGACCAGCGCCTTCCCCTGATCTGCTTCGTGGAGTCCAGCGGCGCCGCCATCGAGGAGGGGGTGGCAGCCGTCCACGGCTGGGGCACGGCGGCACGGGAGTTCGTGGCCTGCTCCGGCGTGGTGCCGACCATCTTCTGCGTCACCGGCCCGACGGTCTCGGGGCCGGCGCTGCTCCTGGGCCTCGCCGACCTGGTGGTCATGGTCGCCGACTCCTACGCCTTCGTGAGCGGCACCCACATGGTCCGCCAGTTCACCGGCGAGGAGCTCTCCAACGAGGGCCTCGGTGGTGCCTCGATGCACGAGCGGACCTCCGGGGTGGCCCACTTCACGGTCGCCGACCGGGCAGNGGCCGACGACCTGATCGTCGAACTGCTCTCGTTCCTCCCCGACCACACGGACCAGGTTCCGGTCGGTTGGCCCTGCGCCGACCCGGTCGACCGTCCGACGCCTGAGGCGGGAGACCTGGTCCCCGATACCGCCACCGGCAGCTACGACGTCCGTGACGTGCTGGCCTGCGTGGTGGACGACGGCCACCTGCTCGAGCCGCGTGCCCAGTGGGCACCCAACCTGGTCACGGCGTTCGCGTCGATCGGTGGCCGCCCCGTCGGGCTGATCGCCAACCAACCCCAGTCCGTCGCCGGCACCCTGGACATCGCCGCATCCCAGAAGGGCGCCAGGTTCGTCTCCTTCTGTGATGCCTTCAACCTGCCGCTGGTCACCTTCGTGGATACTTCTGGCTTCTATCCGGGCAAGGACCTGGAGTGGCGGGGCATGATCCGCTACGGCGCCCAGATGGCGTTCGCCTACGCCCGGGCCACCGTCCCACGGGTCTGCCTGACCCTTCGCAAGTCGTACGGCGGCGCCTACATCGTCATGGACTCCCGCTACATGGGCAACGACATCATGCTGGCCTGGCCATCGGCTGAGATCGCCGTCATGGGGGCCAAGGGCGCCGTGGAGATCCTGCACCGGCAGGCCGACGAGTCGGAACGTGCCGACCTGGTCGCCGCATACGAGGAACGCCTCCTGAACCCCTACATAGCCGCCGAGCGTGGCTCCGTGGACCGGGTCATCGATCCGGCCGATACCCGGTCCGAGCTGGCGGCCGCCCTGGACGTCCTGGCCGGCAAGAGGGAGCGCATCCCCCGCCGGCGCCACGACAACACACCACTCTGACCCGAGTGCCGACAACGGCATAGGTGAGCGGATCTTTCGCTGCGAATTCGGCCTGAGCATCCCGCAGAGCGTCCGGGATTCGTAACTTCTGCGGTTCTTTCGATCCTTCCGACGGCGACAATCCATCCACCCGCCCGGTACCTTCGGTGACACATCAGGGTTTCGGACATCGATGAGGACCCCCGGAACCAGCGCAGTCGCCGAGCCGATCCACCGGAGCAGGCCGGCACGATCAGACAGGAGGGGAGGCACAGTGGTCGACAGCATCACGATCACCGACAACCGGACCGGCGAGACCATCGAGATCCCGCTCGTTGACGGCACGGTGTCGGCCAAGGCCTGGAGCGCGCTGCTCCCGGGCATCTGGTTCGACGACCCGTCCTTCAGCGCCACCTCGGGTGCGGACAGCGCCATCACCTACCTGGATGGCGAGGCAGGGCTGCTGCGCTACCGCGGCTATCCGATCGAGCAGCTCGCCGAGGAGACCACCTTCCTGGAGGTGGCGCACCTCCTGGTCCGCGGCGAGCTCCCGGCGGCTCCACAGCTGAAGGCGTGGCAGTCCGAGATCGCCCAGGCGGCCCCCATCCACGAGAACTTCCACAAGCGGATCCTGGAGGGCTTCCGGGACGACGCCCACGCCATGGGCGTCCTCGTCTCGTCCATCGCCGCCATGTCCACCTTCTGGCCTGACAGCAAGGACATCCAGAACCCGGAGCAGCGCCGCACCGATACCACCCGCCTCATCGCCAAGATGCCGACCGTGGCGGCCAGTGCCCATCGGCGCAGCGCCGGCCTGCCGTACGTACTTCCGGACCCGGAACTCGACTACACCTCGAACTTCCTCTCGATGATGTTCAGGACGGGCGACGCTCCCTACGAGGTGGACCCGGTACTGCGCGACGCCCTGGACATGCTCTTCGTGCTGCACGCCGACCACGAGCAGAACTGCTCGACTACGACGGCCCGCGTCGTGGGCAGCGCCCACGCCGATCCGTACGTCACCGTGGCCGCCGCCGCCGGCGCCCTGTACGGGCCGCGCCACGGTGGCGCCAACGAGGCCGTCCTGCACATGCTCGAGGAGATCGCCGAGNTCGACAACGTCGGAGACTTCATCGCCGGCGTGAAGACCGGTGAGCGAAAGCTCATGGGATTCGGCCACCGGGTGTACAAGAACTACGACCCGCGGGCCCGCATCGTGAAGGACACGGCCCACCGGGTCTTCGACATCACGGGCACCAACCCGCTGCTGGACATCGCCCTGAAGCTGGAGGAGGCGGCGCTGGCCGACCCCTACTTCGTGGATCGCAGGCTCTACCCGAACGTCGACTTCTACTCGGGCCTCATCTACCAGTCCATGGGCTTCCCGGTGGAGATGTTCACCGTGCTGTTCACCATCGGTCGCACCCCGGGCTGGCTGGCCCACTGGGACGAGATGCTCTCGCAGGACTCCCGGATCGCCAGGCCACGCCAGCGCTACACCGGTCCGGCCGACCGGGACGTTCCCTCCATCGACGCTCGCTGAACGCCGGGAACGGGTCGCTGACCCGCTCCTCAGCCGGCGGCCACGTCCAGGGCGATCTTGCCCACGCTGGCGTTGGTCTCCATGTAGGCGTGCGCCTCGGCGACGTCGGCCAGCTGGTACCGGCGATCCACCACCACCTGGAGACTGCCGTCCTCGAAGCCCGGCACGACCCGGTCCTCGAAGGCCCTGCTGAGGGCGACCTTCTCCTCCAGCGAGCGGGCCCGCAGCGTCGTGCCGACCAGCCTT
>JGI26063J44948_1000414_pt1 | contig 11345 bp, 10 predicted proteins | sample MarorgKNORR_S2LV_4_FD_44948 | JGI IMG/M metagenome (IMG submission 44948) | reverse complement strand
TCAGTTTCATAACCTAAACCAACTGTAAGGAGTAAATGGTATCCGCTAATTCCTAGTAAACCAAGGCCAACCACCAATAAACCAGTTACCGCGCCACCTCTAAATGCAACTGCTAAAGCAGCATTCATTCCATCATGAGCAGCTTGGGCAGTCCTAACATTAGCCTTGACTGAAATATTCATACCAATGTAGCCTGCTAGCCCTGATAATACTGCACCAATTAGGAAGCCAAAAGCACTTAGCCAGCCAATTCCACTAACGCCTAAGAGAACGAAAATGACTATACCCACGAGCCCAATAGTTAAATATTGTCTATTAAGATAGGCTTGCGCTCCTTCTTGGATTGCTCCAGCTATCTCTCTCATTTTTTCATTACCATCAGACAGTTTGAGAATGCCTAATGAAAATATAATTCCACAACTAATTGCAACAACAGCAGCGCTTAATGCAATCCATAATGCTTGACCTTCGTTCATTTTAAACTCCTATTAATATCAGCTAAGTTTGTTTTAATAAAATTAAGGTTAAAAATTTTGAGGATCATACCATAAACTTTGATTTAAGTTTTTTAGATATGACTTTATTTTTTAATTTAGCAAATTCTGGAAGACCTTTTTTATAAGTCGGATAGTCTTCTCCCTTAATCAAGGGCAACATGTACCTTTTGCATGCTTCAGTAATTCTATATCCATTGGATGAAATGTATTTTCTAGGCATCATTTTTTCATTGTTAGCAACTTTTGCTATATCCACTGATCCTGTTTTCCATTTATAAGGGTTATCAGATAATCTATCGATAGTAACCATGATTGATTTTTCATTCTTTAAAGCCATTTCAACAGCTGCCTTGCCAACCGCATAGGCTTGTTTAACATCAGTTTCCGAAGCCAAGTGTCTCGCTGATCTTTGAAGATAGTCAGCAATAGCGTAATGATATTTATAACCGAGTTCATTTTTTACCATCGTTGCTAACTCAGGTGCTACCCCTCCTAATTGTTTATGTCCAAAAGAATCTTTAGTCCCAGCATCGGCAAGGAATTTTCCATTTCTATACCTTGTTCCTTCACTGGCTACAATTACGCAATAACCATTATTTTTAACGGAACGATCAACGTGTTTTAAGAAATCTTTTTTATCAAATGATATCTCAGGAAATAAGATAATATGAGGCGGCTCTTTTATATTATTTGCTATTAAGCCAGATGCTGCAGCAATCCATCCTGCATGCCTTCCCATTACCTCGAGAATAAAAACCTTAGTTGATGTTTCAGCCATTGACAATACATCCAAGCTAGCTTCCTGAGTTGAGACAGCTATATATTTTGCAACTGAGCCAAACCCAGGACAGGTATCTGTTATAGGTAAATCATTGTCCACAGTTTTAGGAATCCCGATGGCGGCAATAGGAAAGTTCATTTTTGTACCCATTTCAGACACTTTATGTGCGGTGTCCATAGAATCACCTCCACCGTTATAAAAGAAGTAACCAATATTATGAGCCTTAAAAACCTCTATGAGTCTTTCGTATTCTCGCTTATTTTCTTTAAGGCCCTTCAATTTATATCTGGCAGAGCCAAAAGCACCACCCGGGGTATATTTTAGGAGGTTAATTTGTTTGTCTGATTCAAAACTGGTGTCAATTAGATTTTCTTCAAGTGCCCCTAATATCCCGTTCTTTCCAGCAAACACCTTACCTATTTTTTTAGGGTATTTACGAGCCGTTTGGATTACACCAGCGGCACTAGCATTTATGACAGCCGTTACTCCCCCTGATTGAGCATAAAAAACATTTTTTAATGTCATACTTCTTCCAAAATTTTTGAATTTACATATGATAGCTATTGATTCTAGTTTTTAATACCATAAATCTTTATTAATTAAAGCGTAATTCAAGTTAGGCAACTGTGATGAGAATAATTTTATTAGGTGCTCCAGGTTCAGGAAAAGGAACTCAGGCAGAAAACTTAATGAGGGATTATGGTTGTCCCCAAATCTCAACAGGTGTTCTTCTCCGAGAAGCAGTTGAGCAAGGAACAACAATAGGCAAAACAGTCGAAGAGATCATGGCAAGAGGAAATTTAGTGTCAGACGAAATTGTTTTAGATCTTATCGCTAGTTCTTTAAAAGACATAGAAGACGAGAAAGGGTATCTCTTAGACGGTTACCCTAGAAATATTAATCAGGCAAAATCTCTCAGCATTCTCTTGGACTCAATTGACCGCCCTTTGCAGCACACTATCCTTATTGATGTGGATCCAGAGGTTTTAATTAAGCGACTTTCAGGACGCAGAACTTGTTCGCTGACAGGACAGACGTTAAACATCTATTTTTCTAGCCAAGACGAGTTAGATGCTTGTACCAATTCTGGAGGTGAATTAATTCAAAGGGATGACGATCATATTGAATCAATTACAAAACGAATCGAAGTCTATAAAGAACAAACCGAACCCATGATTAAATTTTATAGTGAGATGGGAATTTTAAAAGTTATTGATGGCGAAGGAGCCATTGATGAAGTTTATTCCAGGCTTTTATCGCAGGTTAATTAGTCACTGACTTGAAGAAATTAATTGTTGAAGTTTTCCCCCTAATATAGACTTTCTCCACCCAGAAGTAAGACGACTCTCCTCTTCATTGACAAGACCAATAACGTCTTTTTTTGTAGCCAAGACTTCTTGAGCTATCCCCATCTCCCTAGATTTTTTAATTACTTCCTTGGTTATCTTTTGTATTAATTTATTGTTCTTCTCGTAATAGTTACGCCCTTTTTTTCTGCTGTTGTGAATTGTTGTTATATTTTTCTCAGGATTTTTTATTAACTTCTCAATCGCATCTATATCCTGATCATTGAAATTTTTTCCAATAAGCCAATTTAAATCTATGGTTTTAAGAGAGTTGATATTTATTGTTGAAAGTTTTATCAGGTCTGAGTCTTCCATCAACCATTTTCTTGGAATATTTTTTTTTGCCGCTGTTGCCTCTCTCCAATTAGCTAGATTAATGGCAACATAGCTCTCATGTAAGTTGAGTTTTTTTATCCCTGGGATCTTTTTCCAAACATTGCCTTGATCCATCAGACCAGTTTTTAATTTCAACATGCCTTTACAATCTTCATTACTCCAATGCAGTCTTTTTTTCGCTTTTAATTTTTTCTTTAACGATGTACCAAGTCTTAATAGGTAAGCAATATCTTCTATGGCATAGATAATTTGTTTTTTATCTAATGGCCTTTTGCTCCAATCACTTCTGGTTTCCGATTTAGAGATACTAATACCCAACTCTTCCATGAGAAGATTTTTTATTCCGATTTGCATAGGGTAACCAAGAAGCGACGCAGCTATTTGGGTATCAAACATATTACTGGGCAGGGTTTTATTAATCATGTAAAAAATTTCAAGGTCTTGTGATCCAGAATGAAGAATTTTCTCAATATCTTGAGAATAGATAAGTGACCACAGTTTAGACATATCAAGGTCTGCAAGACAATCTATGCAACTCATTGTATTAGTTGAAGCAATCTGTATCAGACAGAGTTTTGGAAAATAAGTTCGAGTTCTGACAAATTCAGTGTCAATACCAATGGTCTTTTCATGCTCTAATGCAGAAACCAATTCATCCAATGACTTTTGTGAATCAATAAATTTGGAGGCTTTCTTTTTTTCTCTCATGAATTAGGTATCTTATGCTTTGAATTATAATAGAATTAGTTGTTTATGATTAAATTATTAACTGCCTTTTGGAATATCATGCTGAAAAGATCAGGCCAGGAAACCTTGCCTGACTCAAATTTTTTTCTGGGCTTGGTGTTTGTTTTTTATTTTCTTACCCAATTAATTTCCGGGATAAAAGTTTCAGATTCCATTGATATGTTTCTAATGTCATTTGTTATTGATGCAGTCTTTTTAGCAGTCTGGTTAAGACTGTTGGTGGAGTTCTTTGCCACACAGTCATATTTTAGAAGATCATTAATAGCATTGTTTGGAACAGGTGGCATCTTTAATATTATTGCTAGCCCCTTAATTATTGAATTTTCCAACTACATGCAGAGTGTTGAAATGATGGATGAGCTTCAAATACCTGTCTGGTTAACCTTCTCTTTTTTATTGGTGGCTATNTGGTCAATCATTATTATGGCTCATATTTTCTCAAAGGTGATGTCTAAGCCAACTTATTCCATGTTNGTTGCGATTGCNTACATCATGGTCAATTTTCTTATTCAATCATTAGTCCTAGGTTTATAGGTCCATTCTTATGCATATCCATATTTTAGGCATCAGTGGAACATTCATGGGGAGCTTAGCTGCTTTAGCCAAAGAATCTGGGTTTGAGGTAACCGGTTCAGATCTTCATTGTTATCCACCGATTAGTGATCAATTAGATCACCTTGGCATTGAAGTCATNCCAAACTATGACCCTGAACAACTCAAATTAAACCCTGATTTAATTGTGGTCGGTAATGTGATGTCAAGAGGTATGCCAATTATAGAAACCATGCTGAATTCAAATATTCCTTTTACATCTGGACCTCAGTGGCTAGGTGAGAATATCTTAAGGGATCGAACAGTCATTGCGGTTTCAGGAACACACGGGAAAACCACAACATCAAGTTTAATTGCATTTATATTAAAGGACTTAGGATTAGATCCTGGTTATTTAATTGGCGGAGTTCCCATAGGGTTTAATACGTCTGCAAGCATTGGTTCTAATTCTTACTTCATAATAGAGGCTGATGAGTATGACACTGCTTTTTTTGATAAACGGTCTAAGTTTATTCATTATCATCCAAATTTCTTAGTCCTCAATAATATTGAGTTTGATCATGCAGATATATTTAAAGATTTAGATCAAATTTTATGGCAATTTCATCAATTGCTTAGGACGCTACCATCAGACACTAAAATTATTGCCAACGGCGAAGATAAAAATATTAATGAACTATTTCATCAGGGAGTCTGGTCAGAGAGAATCTTATTTGGTCAGTCAGAACAATTTAATTGGTCAGCTAATGCGGATACCCATGGTTCGATTAGACTGTTACATGAAAAAGCAACGGTTGCGCAAATTAACCCCCAAATCATAGGGGATCACAACATGATGAATATCCTGGCCGCCGCTGCGACTTTATCTTTAGTTGACATTGATGAGAGCCAAATGCTTGAGAGCATTGAGCGATTTCCAGGTGTTAAAAGAAGATTAGAGTTCTTAGGTGAGTTTTCCGGTGTTCAAATTTATGATGATTTTGCACATCACCCAACTTCAATAAAAGCTTCTATCCATTCGCTACAAGCAAAATTTCAAGAATCATCCGTGTTTACTATTACTGAACTTGCTTGTAACACCATGAAAAAAGGGGCTTTAAAAGCAGAATTACTCGATTCATTTGATGAAGCTGATTTTGCATGGATTATTAATGACAAAGACATCAAATGGGATATTGAAAATCAATTTGCCTCTAAGAAGAATGTTTCTATTGTTAATAATCATGAGGCATTAAGTGAAGAGTTAAATGGAAAAGTTAAACCCGGCGATATCATTCTCATAATGACAAACAGAAGCTCTGTGCCAATTAGNGAAGCTCTTATAGACATCTTTGACTCATAGAAACCATGACAGAAATAGAGAATGCCCCAATATTTCCCCTAAGGACAATCCTCTTTCCTGAGTCGAGATTGCCATTGAGAATATTTGAGCCAAGATACCTAGACATGGTCAGTCAGTGCATGCGGGAAAACAGCGAGTTCGGCATTATATTGAGTCGTGAGACCAATCAACCAAAAATGTTTGAAACCTACAATGTCGGCACCATGGCTAAGATCGTTGATTGGAATCAAGGAAATGATGGGTTATTGGGATTAACCACCATGGGTTCACAGAAATTTAAATTGTTAACAATGACTAAACAGGACGATGGGTTAAATATAGGTCAAATAGAAAGAATAGATAAAGAGGGGGAATTTAAGCCAACTGAGAATTTTTCTTATCTCATAAGTTTATTAAAGGCAATTCTAGACGACATCAATCTTTATCATGATGATGAAAAGAAATTTGATAGTGCCTCCTGGGTAAGTTTTAGATTTGCAGAAATCTTGCCATTAAAACTCGAAGATAAACAAAAGTGCTTAGAGATAGATGATCCAATTATTAGACTTAATTTCCTTGAACCTTTAATAAAAATGATAAGAGAAAACTCTCAACAATAAATTACTATTGTTTAATATCTATAGATCTCTGGTTTATAAGGGCCGTCTTCATCAATACCGAGGTACTCAGATTGTTCTTTAGTGAGTTTGGTTAACTTGACACCAATTTTCTCCAAATGAAGTCTCGCCACTTTTTCATCCAAAGTTTTGGGAAGAACATACACATCATTGTCATATTTTTCTGAGTTATTCCAAAGTTCAATTTGTGCTAACGTTTGATTAGTAAATGAATTAGACATTACAAAACTAGGGTGACCAGTTGCACAACCTAAGTTAACTAATCTTCCCTCAGCAAGCAGGATAATTCTTTTTCCATCAGGAAAGACAATATGATCTACCTCAGGTTTTATATTGATCCACTCATAGTCATTCATGGAGGCTACATCAATTTCATTATCAAAATGACCGATATTACAAACAATGGCTTGATTTTTCATTTTTTCCAGATGTTCTTTATTGATAACATGGTAATTACCAGTGGCTGTTACGAAGATATCAGCTTCTGAGCAAGCCTCATCCATAGTCACCACTCTATAACCTTCCATAGCAGCTTGTAATGCACAAATTGGATCAATTTCAGTTATTAAAACAATGGCTCCAAGGGCACTTAAGCTTTGAGCTGAACCTTTACCAACATCTCCATATCCAGCAACCACTGCAACTTTGCCAGCAATCATGACATCAGTGGCTCTTTTAATACCATCAACCAATGATTCTCTGCAACCATAGAGGTTATCAAATTTAGATTTAGTAACAGAGTCATTCACATTAAAAGCAGGGCATAACAGTGATGAATCTTTAACCATGTCATACAGTCTTTTAACACCGGTTGTCGTTTCTTCTGACAGTCCTTTAATATCTTTCATCATTTCTGGATATTTTTCATGCATTAGCTTCGTCAAGTCACCGCCATCATCAAGGATCATATTAGGTGTCCAACCGTTTGGACCATGGATAGTTTGCTCAATACACCACCAGGCTTCTTCTTCTGTTTCACCTTTCCAGGCGAAAATAGGAATGCCTTTAATGGCTAATGCTGCCGCTGCATGGTCTTGAGTAGAAAATATATTACATGATGACCATCTGATTTCAGCTCCCAATTCAATAAGAGTTTCAATAAGAACCGCTGTTTGTATTGTCATATGCAAGCACCCAGCAATCCGGCACCTTTCAATGGCTGCTCATCTGCAAACTCTTCTCTAAGGCTCATTAATCCTGGCATTTCAGTTTCTGCAATTTTTATCTCTTTCTCACCCCATTCAGCAAGATTAATATCTGCAACCTTGTAATCATCCTTTGTTTGAATCTCTGCTTGTTCTGCTGTGTCTGTCATATTATTTACCTAATCTATTGTTCTATATGGTGTGATGTTAATTATAAACCAGATTGTGCTCGTAAATCTTCAGCTTTGTCTGTGTTCTCCCATGGGAAGCCTTGATTCTCTCTTCCAAAGTGCCCATAAGCTGCAGATTTTTCATAGATCGGTTGTAATAGATCTAGCATACTCATAATGCCATAAGGCGTTAGGTCAAAGTTAGCATCAACCAGCTCAATAATTTTTTCTTCACTAATTGTATTAGTGTCAAATGTTATGATTCTAACTGATGTTGGTTTAGCAACACCGATAGCATAAGAAACTTGAATTTCACAGCGATCAGCAAGGCCTGCAGCCACAACATTTTTGGCAACATATCGAGCAGCATAAGCTGCCGAACGGTCAACCTTTGAGGGGTCTTTACCAGAGAAAGCACCACCACCATGACGTGCCATGCCACCATAGGTATCCACAATTATTTTTCTACCTGTTAAACCACAATCTCCAACAGGACCTCCAATGATAAAGTTACCAGTTGGATTAATGAGATATTGTGTTTGATCATTAATGAGATCTGATGGGAGTGTCGGGATGATGATATGATCCATAACACCTTTTCTTATTTCATCCATACTGACATCATCATCATGTTGAGTTGATAAAACCACAGTGTCTATAAAATTGGGCTTACCATCATTAAATCTGATAGTGACTTGACTCTTTGCATCTGGTCTGAGCCAATCAAGCTCACCGCTTTTTCTGACTTCGGATTGTTGTTTAACCAATTGATGTGAGAGCTGAATGGTTGCGGGCATGAGTTCTTTGGTTTCCCTAGTTGCATAGCCAAACATCAGGCCTTGATCCCCAGCACCTTGCTGTTTTTGATCTTCACGATCTACACCCATTGCAATATCAGGAGATTGCTGACTAATGGCTGATAAGACCTCACAACTTTGATCATCAAATCCTAATTCGGCATTGTCATAACCAATTCTTTTTATGGTTTTTCTAGCAATCGCTTCATAATCTACCTCTGCTGATGTAGTAATTTCACCTGCTAGAACCACTAAACCAGTTTTAACGAGAGTTTCAACTGCAACTCTACATCCTTTATCCTGTTCAATGATGGCGTCCAAAATGGCGTCTGAAATTTGATCAGCCATTTTATCAGGATGACCTTCTCCAACAGATTCAGAAGTCATTAAATAAGAGGAATTACTCAATTTTATTTCTCCGATAAATTTTAGAAAATTGATTATATAAGATAATCCTTCCAAATAAATAGACTTTTTACACGAAACTTCTTGCGAGTAACTCTACTCTGCGAGAAAATAATGATCGATTTATATTTTTAACATGATTTTTTATTTCCTCGTTTAGGATCGATCATCGAAAAGAAACAATTAGCCAATGCCATTCGAATGCTCTCTGCGGACGCAGTTCAAAGGGCTAATTCAGGGCATCCAGGGATGCCTATGGGTATGGCGGATATTGCCGAAGTCTTATGGAATGATTTTCTCAGTCATAATCCGAATAACCCCAATTGGTTAAACAGGGATCGTTTTGTTTTATCCAATGGGCACGGGTCTATGTTGTTATATTCCTTATTGCATCTATCAGGATACGATTTATCAATTGATGATTTGAAAGCCTTTCGACAATTTGATTCTCACACTGCAGGTCACCCAGAATTTGATCGAGCGATTGGCATTGAGACAACAACCGGACCATTAGGCCAAGGGATAGCCAATGCAGCAGGCATGGCTTTAGCTGAAAAAACCCTCGGATCAAAATACAATCAAAAGGATTTAAATATTATCGATCATTACACCTATGTGTTTACTGGTGACGGGTGTTTAATGGAGGGAGTCTCCCATGAAGCCTGTTCCTTTGCGGGCACTCTCAAATTAGGCAAGCTCATTTGTTTCTATGATGACAATGGAATTTCTATTGATGGTGCAGTTGATGCTTGGTTTACTGAGGATGTAGCAAAACGTTTTGATGCTTATGGCTGGCATGTCATCAGCTCCATTGACGGCCATGACCCCAAAGCCATATCTGCAGCCATTACCGAAGCTCAGCAAGAAACGGATAAACCCTCAATACTGGCCTGTAAGACCATCATTGGTTATGGATCTCCAAATAAAGGCGGCACCGCTGATACTCACGGCGCACCTTTGGGTGATGACGAATTAGAGTTGGTACGTAAAGAACTGGGTTGGGACCATGCCCCGTTCGACATCCCAGATGACATTAAAGACGCATGGGACGCAACAGCAAAAGGGCAACAGGCAGAGAATAATTGGAATGATCTATTCAATAAATACTCAACACAACACCCTCAACTGGCCACAGATTTGAACGCCAGATTAACGGATAACATTCCCAATGATCGTTTTCAGGGTTTGAATCATTTAATGACCGAGTTACAACAAAATGCGGATAAGGTTGCCACCAGAAAATCATCACTTATTGCCTTGAACGCCTTAACAGATGATTTTCCAGAACTCATTGGTGGCTCAGCTGATTTGACCGGTTCTGTCTGCACTTTTCATAAGAATTCCAAGGCCATTACCGCATCAGATGCAAACGGTGATTATGTTTTCTACGGTGTTAGGGAATTTGGNATGGCAGCGATGATGAATGGNATGGCNCTCTATGGTGGGCTCATTCCTTACGCAGGCACTTTTCTGACCTTCAGCGATTACTCTAGAAATGCCATACGCATGGCNGCCATGATGAAACTGGGAGTGATTCATGTGCTAACCCATGACTCGATTGGTTTAGGCGAAGACGGTCCAACCCATCAGGCCATTGAACACGTCCCGAGCTTAAGACTTATTCCTGGCGTTAACGTTTGGCGTCCATGTGACACCATGGAGACAGCGATTGCCTGGAAACTTTCCATTCAAAAAAGAAATACCCCCACGGCTTTGGTGCTGACACGTCAAGCACTTCCTCAACATGATCGTGACTCTGACACCATTGAGTCCATTGAGAAAGGCGGTTACGTTCTATCCCGTGAAACAGAAAACTTGGAAGCTGTGATTATGGCCACTGGTTCAGAGGTTCAATACGCCATGAACGCAGCCAAAAAAGCGTCTGCAGAAGGACTGGGTGTCAGGGTGGTTTCAATGCCGTGTTTAGACCTATTCGAGGAGCAATCAACTGATTACAAAGACAGCGTGATCCCAGCAGGGTTTGAGAAAGTGATGGTCATTGAAGCNTCAATGGCTGCAGCCTGGAAGGGTTACACGGGATCAAAAGGGGTGGTGATTGGTATGAATTCATTCGGTAAATCAGCNCCAGCACCTGAGTTATTTGAATATTATGGGTTTTCGGATGACAATGTCTTCCAGGAACTGATCGCAATGATCAAAAGGTAATTAAAGGAGTATCTAATGGCAGTAAAGATTGCAATAAACGGTTACGGCAGAATCGGTAGAAACATATTAAAGGCTCTGTTTGAAAGCCATCGCACTAATGAACTTGAGATTGTCGCAATCAATGATTTAGGCGATGCTGAGAGCAATGCGTATTTAACCCAATACGACTCAGCTCACGGGATTTTTCCGTTTGACGTTGAGGCCAAAGACGACGCCTTAATCATTGATGGCAAAGAAATTAAAGTCTTTGCANAGCGCGACCCTGAACAATTACCGTGGGCTGATTTAGGTGTTGAGGCAGTGCTTGAATGCACAGGGTTTTTTAGAACCAAAGAACTGGCTGGCAAACATCTTACTGCGGGGGCGAAAAAAGTGATTATCTCAGCTCCAGCTGGATCAGAAGTGGATGCGACAATTGTCTACGGAGTCAATCACAACATCTTA
>JGI26063J44948_1000413_pt1 | contig 11347 bp, 9 predicted proteins | sample MarorgKNORR_S2LV_4_FD_44948 | JGI IMG/M metagenome (IMG submission 44948) | reverse complement strand
GTTAAAAAGCCTGACCCTCTTCCTTCAAGCACCCAGCTGTACTTAGGTAAATAAAAAATTGGCACCCCATAAAATACAACAGTTGCGTTATCAGCAACACCTCTATTTTTTTCTAAATTGAGTTCTATTTGGTCTGCATCAATTAGCCAGTCATTTTTGTTTACAGGGCAAAGACTGTATGTTGAGTTTGTAAGTATGACAGATGTAGGTGTTTTAGAGATAATTTCAGTATAGCCGTTGGCACCTCCCGGTCCTGCTCCAAAGTCTTGGTAATTTGCATTAGTTGCAGTTGCTAAAAGCGTGTCACCATCTTTCTTCACTGACAATGAATCGCTAGTAATTAAGTAGGTTTGATCTTGAAATCTAACATTGCCGGACGCTACAGTGGAATCATCGGCTGAATTAACTTTCACATCATCAGCAGAAAGAACAAAAGATTCAGATTTAAGATTAACATCACCAGTAAGGTGGTATATTTCATTTAATATTTCGCTTTGATCTGCTTCAATATCGAGACTACCTGGATCTTGTGAAAATTCTTCAATTGGGAAGAGCGTTTGATACTCAGGGCAGTTAGTACAAGAAGGTTGGTATGGGGTGCAAGTGAGTTTAACTCCCTCTGCGTGAATTGAAAAAGCACTTAACAGTAGAACGAAAAAAACCAAGTGTTTTTTCATGTATTTAAATATATAAACAAAAGATGATATTTTATCATTATAACTGAGCAAGAATCTAGACACATTTAGAAACGTTCGATAGATTAAATATGACTCTAATATTTTTTTTATTGGGTAAAATAATGCATGATTTGAAATGAAAGAGCGTATTTATTTTTTTTATGAATAAAAAAAATATTTAGTTTGATCTAATAAGATATGCAAAGTGCTTGTTTTTTTGTGCTTTGGCCATATCTTAACTTTAACCTATATAAATTTAAGGAATCTACGTGAGTCAAAAACAAAATGGAGCCGAAATGGCTTGGAATGACAATAATAATCAAACACCTCCTGAGCTTGATGAAGTTATTAAAGATTTTAAAAATAAATTTAATTCTACATTTGGTGGGGGTTCTTCAGGAAAATCTGGGGCAAGTAAAGCAGCCAAAGGCAGTTTTAAATACATATTAATACTCGCAGTCTTAGTTTGGCTTTTGTCGGGTATTTATATCGTAGACCCTGCAGAAAGAGGTGTTGTTCTTCGCTTTGGTGCTTTCCAAACATCAACAACTCAAGGCCCTCACTGGCACATTCCTTATCCTATTGAGTCAGTTTATAAAGTAAATGTTGAACAGGTTCGTGCAACAGAAATTGGCTTTAGAAATTCTCCAAACTCTTATAGTGGAGGGGTAAGCTCTGAATCTTTAATGCTTACTAAAGACGAAAATATGGTTGATGTTAATTTGGCTGTTCAATATAAAATTGTTGACGCTAAAGCATTCTTATTTAATGTCTATCAGCCTGAATTAACTCTTAGCCATGTAGTGCAGAGTGTGATTAGGCAGGTGGTTGGTGACAATACTATGGACCATGTTTTAACAACGGGTCGTGATCAAATTTCACAAGAGGTTAAGTCTGCCTCTCAAGCTCTCCTTAATGATTACGGAGTTGGTTTGATGATCACTGCAGTTACAATGCAAGACGCACAACCTCCAATCCAAGTTAAAGCATCATTTGACGACGTTGTTAAAGCTCGAGAAGACGAGCAAAGATATATAAACGAAGCCAGAGCTTATGCCAATGATATTGTTCCAAAGGCTCGCGGTGCAAGTCAAAGAATTATGGCAGAGGCGGAGGCTTATAAATCACAAGTAGTTTCTAAATCAGAGGGTGAGGCTTACCGCTTTACTCAAATTCTAACTGAGTATTTAAAAGCACCAGAAGTAACTAGAGAGCGACTCTATCGTGAAACGCTCGAGGATGTCCTAAGCTCGACTAATAAGGTCATCGTAGACTCAAGTTCTAATTCTCTTATGTATTTACCTATTGATCAGCTAATTAACGCTAATAGAACCTCAAAGTCCTCTTCAACTGCAACTATTTACCAGCAAACGCCATCAGGACAAGTTGATGAAAGTGTATTACGCTCTAGGGAGAACAGATAATGTATAGAATTATTATTATTTTAGCTGTATTGGTTGCAGTTTTATTAAGCTCAAGTTTGTATACTGTAAATGAAACGCAAGTAGCTATTAAGTTGAGATTGGGCGAAATCGTTGCTATAGAAAATGAACCAGGACTAAAATTTAAAACTCCTTTTGTCAATAATGTGGTTACTTTTGATAAGCGCATCCAGACTTTAGATGCTCCTGCAGAATCATTTCTAACTGTTGCAAAGAAGACTGTTGTTGTGGACTCTTATGTGAAATGGCGTATTGTTGATACTCAGAAGTTTTATATATCAACGGGCGGTGCTATGTCATCTGCCAACCTAAGGCTTGCTCAAAACACTCAGGACGCACTAAGAAGTGAGTTTTCTAAGCGGACTATTATTGAGGTAGTTTCTGATGAACGTGAGGCTATTATGGCTGCCGTTAAAGGAAAGCTTAAATCAATTGCCGAAGATGAGTATGGTATCGAAGTTATAGATGTCCGTATTAAGCGAATTGAACTTTCACAAGAGGTTAGAAATTCCGTATATACTCGTATGGAGACAGAAAGAAAAGGTCTTGCTAATAAGTACCGCTCAGAAGGTGCAGAGGAAGCTGAAAAGATACAAGCTTTTGCCGATAAAGAGCGAACAATTATTTTGGCAAATGCTTATAGAGACTCTGAAAAGATTCGAGGAAACGGAGATGCAATCTCAGCTAGTAATTATGCTGAGGCTTACAACCAAGATGTTGATTTTTATTCTTTTTATCGCTCTCTTGAGTCTTATAAAAAGGCCTTTAATCAGCAAGGTGATATCTTAATACTTAATCCAGATTCAGAATTTTTCCGTTACTTTAATCCATCGGAATAGTTATAGGCAATGAGTAATTGGCAGTTACCTGAGGGCATAGATGAGCTCACTGGTGATCAAGCAGTTGCTTTTGAGACCAGTAGAAGGGGTTTATTAGATTTATATCAAGGGCGGGGCTATGAATTTGTCGTTCCGCCAATGATTGAATATGCCGAAACATTAGTTTTAAATTCAAAATCAGTCGACCAAAAAACCTTTAAGTTTCTTGACTCAATGAGTGGTCGAATGCTTGGAGTTCATTCCGATATAACTCCTCAAATTGCAAGAATTGATTCTAAGCGCTCTATAGCTGATAAAGGCAATAGATATTGCTATATTAATTCTATCTTACAGACAAAAGCTGATGATTTTTATGCCTCTCGCTCACCTATTCAGGCAGGCGCTGAACTTTATGGATATNAAGGTATAGAGGGTGACATTGAAGTTATAGAGCTTATGNCCGCCTCTCTTTCCTTGATTGGTGTCGAAGACATAACTCTTAGTTTCGGTAATACAGCAATATTTAACGCTATTTGTGAATCTGCAGAACTTAATAATCAAGATATAGCATCTTTAAGAGATATTTTTAGGCGTAAATCCATTCCTGATTTAACTGATTTTTTTGATAGTAAGGAAATTAATCATGCAGATAAGTTTCATTCTTTGATTTCTCTTGATGGTGATGAAAGAATTCTTGATAAAGCGACAAATATTTTTAAAGAATTTCCAACAGTTATAGATGCAATAAAAGACCTAAAAAAACTACATAGCTTTTTTAAGGATAGTAATCTTAGCTTAATGTTTGACCTGGGTGAAGTTAAGCCCTCTGAATATCATAATGGTCTTGTGTTTGCAGCCTATCATTTAAACTTCTCAAAGGCATTAGCACAGGGTGGAAGATACAATAGCCTAAGTGAATCATTTGGCTCATCAAGAGATGCTACAGGCTTTTCTTTTGATCTGAAGTTTTTAATTCAACAACAACTAAATTCTTAAATCAATACTCAGGTAATAAGATGGGAAAAAATGTAGTAATTATAGGTACCCAATGGGGTGATGAAGGAAAAGGAAAAATAGTTGATTTAATTACAGATAAAGTAAGTTCAGTAGTTCGTTTTCAAGGTGGCCATAATGCTGGACATACTTTGGTCATAGATGGTAAAAAAACGGTTTTACATTTAATCCCTTCGGGAATCCTCAGAAGTAATGTACAGTGCTTAATAGGACACGGTGTTGTCTTATCTATGACTGCCTTGCTAAAAGAGATGGCGGAGTTAGAGAGCTCGGGGGTTGACGTTAAATCTCGATTAAAAATAAGCCCCGGCTGCCCATTAATTCTTCCATATCACATTGAGCTTGATGTTGCTCGAGAAGTTTACAGAGGGAAAGCTGCAATTGGAACCACTGGGAATGGTATTGGTCCTGCGTATGAGGATAAGGTAGCTCGTAGAGGTCTTCGAGTAGGAGATCTACTAGATGAAAAGCTGTTTGCTGAAAAACTTAAAGAGGTAGTGGATTATCATAATTTCAGTTTGGAAAATTATTACAATCAGCCTACTGTTGACTATCAAAAAACTCTTGATGAAGCCTTAAGTCAAGCAAACATAGTTAGACCAATGATTGTTGATGTGGCTGAGGAGTTACATCAACAAATGTCACGTGATGAAAACATCCTGTTTGAAGGCGCACAAGGCGCACTACTTGATATCGATCAGGGGACCTACCCCTTTGTTACTTCTTCAAATACAACTTCTGGCGGTGCAGTAACAGGATCAGGTATAGGTGTTAGAGATATAGATTATGTTTTAGGGATTGTTAAGGCCTACACCACAAGAGTAGGTGGTGGTCCATTTCCTACGGAACTAGACTATGACGTTACTTCCGATGAAGGAGATCCTGTTGGCAGAGAGCTTTGCTCAAGAGGGCATGAATTTGGTGCGACTACCGGTCGACAAAGGCGCTGCGGATGGTTGGATTTAGTAATATTAAATCGCTCTTTTAAGCTGAACGCTGTCAGCGGAATTTGCCTTACAAAGCTGGACGTCTTAGATGATTTGGATTTGATAAAGATATGCGTAGCCTATGAGATTGATGGGCAAAGAACTACAACTCCACCTTTCTCTGCTGAGGGTTATTCTGCTGCTAAGCCAGTTTATATTGAAATGCCTGGATGGAAGTGCTCTACTATTGGTACACATTCATTTGATATGTTACCTTCTGAGGCGCAAAGCTATATTAGAAAAATTGAAGAATTAAGTCAACTCCCAGTTGACATTTTGTCTACAGGTCCAGATCGAAAAGAGACCTTAATTCTAAACAATCCTTTTGATTAACTGTAATCATAACTAAGCTTACTTTATACTTAGCACATTATGTCTGACCCTCACTATGATCGTGAAGCAGAAAAATATGAGAGCCCGATTCCATCTCGCGAACATATTTTAAGTTTTATTCAAGAAAAACCTAGAACAAAAAACCAACTTTTTGATTTACTGTCATTGATTGACGAGCAAAAAAAAGGCTTTGAAAGACGNTTAAGAGCTATGGTCAGAGATAANCAGCTTAGCTGCAATAAAAATGGCCTTTATAGGCCATATTCAAATCGAGGACTTCTTACTGGAACGGTGATTGCTAACCCAAAAGGCTTTGGGTTTGTTTCTCTTGATAAGGGAGGCAAAGATTTAAGACTATCTTCCCAGCAAATGAAGCTAGTTTTTCATGGTGACAAGATTAAGGCTCGCCTCCTTAGTCGAAATTTAGATGCAGAAGTAGTAGAAGTAGTAGAAACCATTAAAACTCTTGTTGGTAGGCTCCATATTGAAAAAGGTGAGTCTTATGTTGTAGTAGATGACAAGAGAATTAAACACAATATTAAAATTACAGAATTATTAGATGGCTGTGTTGATAACCAAGTTGTTATCGTTGAGATTCTATCGTCACCAACCCTAGAGTCTGATGCAACAGGAAGGATTACTACTATTCTTGGGAATTATCTTGACGAAGGGGTAGAAGTTGACTCTGCAATTTATCGTCATCAAATACCTTCTGTTTTTAGTGAAAAGACACTTTCTGAATCAGTAAAATTACCAACAAAAGTTCTTGAAATAGACAAAAAAGATAGAGTAGATCTTACTAGCTTTGAGTTAATAACAATCGACGGCGATGACTCAAGAGACTTTGATGACGCAGTATATGCCAAGCCATCTAAGGATGGTTGGAAACTCATTGTAGCTATTGCAGATGTATCTCATTATGTAAGTGAAGGCTCTAGCCTAGATGCTGAATCATTTGAGCGTGGTAATTCAGTTTATTTTCCTCACAAAGTTGTGCCGATGCTTCCTGAGACAATATCGAATGGCTTGTGCTCATTAAATCCGAATGTTGAGAGACTTTGCATGGCATGTGAGATGAATATTAATCCACTAGGTGAACTCTTAGATTATAAGTTTTATTCGGCAGTTATGTTGTCACATGCTCGTTTAACCTATGGTCAAGTTAATGAAATATTAGAGAGCAAAAAAAGTCCTTTAAGAAATAAGTTTAGTAATGTAGTTGAAAATATTGATTTTTTATATGGCTTATACAAAACCCTTAGAATTTCTCGTCAGAAAAGAGGAGTAATGGATTTTGATAGAATTGAAAGTCAGATACTCTTTGATGATAAAGGCAAGATTGAAAATATAGTTGCGAGAAAAAGAAATGATGCTCACAAGCTTATTGAAGAGTGCATGTTAATGGCAAACCAAGCGACTGCAAAGTTTTTACAAAAAAATAACGAAGATTTTCTTTACAGAAATCATCCCAAACCTACTGCTGAAAAGGTTGAGGTTACTAGGCAGTTTTTATCAGCTATTGGCTTAACCTTAGAAGGCGGTATCGAGCCAGAATCTAAAGATTTTGCAAAAGTATTAAGAAATGCAAAGGGTAGGGAGGATGAAAATATAATAAAAACCGTGGTTCTTCGTACAATGAAGCAGGCAACTTATACGCCAATAAATGATGGCCACTTTGGTTTGGCCTTTGAAGACTATACTCACTTTACCTCGCCAATTCGTCGATACCCAGACCTGCTAGTGCACCGCGCTATAAAGAGAGTTCTGAAGAGTAAGTCAAGACCTCCATCAAAAAAAATGATTGAACTTGGAGCTCACCTTTCAATGACTGAAAGAAGGGCTGATGACGCCTCTCGTGATGTAGAGCAATGGCTTAAATGTGAATATATGCGCGACAAAGTAGGCGAAAATTTTAATGGTATTATTTCAGGAGTGGCAGGCTTTGGTCTATTTGTTGAGCTATCTGAAGTCTTTGTGGAGGGGATGATTTCTATTCGTGATTTAAAGGACGATTACTTTATTTTTGATGACGTTCATCATCAGCTAAAAGGACAGAATAGTGGAAAAATCTATCGCCTAGGCGATATGATTAAAGTCAAGGTTGCTTCAGTCAGTCTTGATGATAGAAAAATAGATTTCATTCCTTCTGGCTCGTCACAAAAAAAGCCGCGTAAAAAACGTAACTAGTAACAATAGATTACTCAGTTATTGCTCCACGAGAAGCAGACTGAGCAAGTTTTGCATACTTTGCCAATACCCCTTTGGTATAACGCGGAGAAGGTTTCTTCCAGTTTGATAATCTTTGTTCAATGACTGATTTATCAACTTGAAGCTCTAGACTATTATTTTCAGCATCAATCAAAATCTGATCTCCATCTTCAACAATTGCAAGAGCACCACCACTAAATGCTTCAGGTGTTATATGCCCTACAACAAATCCATGAGTACCCCCAGAAAACCTTCCATCGGTAATTAGTGCAACTTTACCCCCTAAGCCTTTACCCATAACTGCAGAAGTAGGCGCTAGCATCTCTCTCATTCCAGGACCACCCTTGGGTCCTTCATAACGAATTACAATTATGTCACCCTCAACTATTTGGTCATTCAAAATAGCCTGAAGTGCATCCTCTTCGCATGCGAATGTTTTTGCACTGCCATGGAAGGTAAGCCCTTCTTTACCAGTTATTTTTGCTACAGATCCTTCAGGTGCAAGGTTTCCTCTTAAAATTCTTAGATGTGAGTCCTTTTTAATAGGATTATCAAGAGGCATTATAATTTTTTGCTCATCTGCATAAGGCTTAACATCTTTTAAATTCTCAGCTAATGTCTTGCCTGTTACTGTGATGCAATCGCCATGAAGCATTCCAGCATCCAAAAGCATCTTCATTAATGGCAATGTACCGCCAATTTCAACTAGCTCGCTCATCATGTATTTACCAGAAGGCTTTAGATCTGCAAGAACAGGAACTTTAGCACCAATTCTAGTAAAGTCATCTATTGTTAAATCGACATTAATTGCATCAGCCATAGCAATTAAGTGCAATACTGCGTTAGTAGATCCTCCAAGTGTAATGATCACAGTTATGGCATTCTCAAACGCCTTTTTAGTCATGATATCACTAGGTTTAATGTCCTTATTTAGTAAGTTTAATACTGCTTCACCGGCACGAAAGCAATCACTATTTTTGTCATCAGATATAGCATCCTGTGATGAAGAGTTAGGAAGGCTCATTCCTAGAGCTTCAATAGCTGAAGCCATCGTATTTGCCGTGTACATTCCACCGCAAGAACCTGGACCAGGAATGGCAGTCGACTCAATTTGTTCTAGCTCAATATCAGTAATATCATTATTCGCTCGTTTACCAACTGCTTCAAAGACACTCACAATGTCGGTATGATTTTCACCAGGTTGAATGGTTCCTCCATAAACAAAGACAGAAGGGCGATTAAGTCTTGCTAATCCCATAACGCATCCTGGCATATTTTTATCACAGCCGCCAATAGCCACTACCCCATCAAACCCTTGGCAACCGGCTACAGTTTCGATAGAGTCAGCAATAACTTCTCTTGAAACTAGAGAATACTTCATACCTTCAGAGCCCATTGAAATGCCATCTGAAACAGTTATTGTGTTGAATATCACAGCTTTTCCACCAGCACCGTTGACTCCGTTTTCCGCCTCATCAGCCAAATCATTAATATGCATATTACAAGGTGTTACCATTGACCAAGTTGAGGCAATACCAACTTGAGGTTTATTGAAATCTTCTTTTTTGAATCCAACAGGATAAAGCATCGCTCTTGATGCGGCACGTTGATAACCATCTACAACTACTGAGGAAAATTTTCTAGTATTTGACATCTCTTTTAAATCAGCAAAAAATTACAAATTTTAGACTAAAATAGTGCGGTTCTATTGGCAATTTAAGGCTATAAATTGAGTAAAGTCAAACAATTAATTGAATTAATGCAACCATTTGTTNATGATGGTAAGTTATTAAGTAGNAGTTATNAGCAACTTAGTGAAGCGATNGATGAGTTTGTTATTTGTAGAAGATGCTGGTCAAATTATNGCATGTGCGGGTTTAAGGGTATACAAATCTGAAAATATGGNTGAAATATATGCTTTAACTGTTAACAAGAGTTTTCATAATACTGGCACTTCCTTGAAATTGATGGAGAAATTAATACAAAAAGCATCTGATTTGGATCTAGATANTATTTTCGCTCTCTCGAAATATGGTGGTAGATTCTTTTTTCGACATAATTTTACTGAGGTTAATGTAAGTTCTCTTCCTTTATTGAGGCAAAAGAGTTATGATTATCAAAGAAATTCAATTATTTACTTAAGGGTTTTGTAAGTATTTTTGAATTACTAATCACTTTTTATTTGCCCACTAAAGATTAATGAAGCTTAAAGACAGAATTCGAGGTTATCTTCCAGTTGTGGTAGACGTTGAAACCGCTGGTTTTAATGAAAATAGTGACGCATTATTGGAAATCTGTGCCATTATTATTGGTCTTGATGATAATGAATCTTTTGTTCCAAAGACCACACTTCATTTTCATATTACACCTTTTAAGGGTGCTAATATTGAACCATCAGCAATAAAGTTTAATGGTATTGATGTTGATAACCCATTCCGTCTCGCTGTTGGCGAAAAAGAAGCACTTAATGAGATTTTTTCCTGTATTAATAAATGCTTATTAGAGGAACAATGTACTAGATCAATTCTTGTAGGACATAANGCATTTTTTGACCTTGGATTTGTTAAAGCCGCAACAAATAGAGCTAAGCTTAAGAGTCCATTTCATCAGTTTTCTACGATCGATACTGTTAGTTTATCTGCTCTTTACTGTGGCGAAACTGTTCTAGCTAAAGCAGTAACAAAGGCCGGAATTGAATGGGATAACAACGAGGCTCACTCTGCTCTTTATGATACTGAGAAGACTGCTGAACTTTTTTGTCATATCTTTAATTCACAGAGATTTTCTTGAAATCATTAAAGATTAGTGGTAAAGGTTATTAAATTAAGTTTCTTTTTCTATTCGTCTTAGATATTTATAATCCATTGCCCATTTAATAAAGTCGTTTGTATTTATTTTATTGCTTCTAAATCTTTCTCTAAGAAGGTGGTTTTCTACTCTTTGAAAAAATATTAAGCTTAAATGTTTACCCTTAAGAGTTCCAATGTCATTTAATTTTATTTTATATAATTTGGGCTCTACAAGATCAGCAAGAGTAGGGCTAATACCAAGTAGAATCAAAAGGCATTCGTTATAACTTAGATGTTTTGTCTTTATTAAAAAATCATGCCATTCTTGCCTGGTAGTCAATTGTCTTTCTGATGCCTCATGACTTTCATAATCTAGTATATAGTCAGAAAGAAGTATCTCAAGTGTAGCAATATCACATTTAATGTCTACTTTTCCAAATTTATGAACTTTATTCTTGCTTCCAAAAAGCAATGCATCTCGGAGGCGACTAACTTCAGTCCTTATATTTTCTGCAGTCCTTTGACTAAATAGTTTGTAGTGAACTTCAATCATTATTTTTAATTAATATTTTAATTATCCGTGTTTATTTGCTTGCTCTAGTGTCCAATTTCTAATCTTTTCTGTTATTCCAGAAGACGTCATAGTTGAGCTTGAAATGGCCTCTCCAATAATAATCGTTATAACACCAGGCTTTTTAATAAAACTTCCCTTAGGCCAAATTTTTCCAGCATTATGGTATACAGGGATTATGTCATGGCCAGAATTTTTTGCAATAGCAGCGCCGCCATTTTGATACTCACCTAATTGATTATATGGTTGGCGAGTACCCTCAGGAAAAACAACAACTGAAATACCGTTACTTAATCTATCAGCACCTTGTTTAATTACTTTTTTAATAGCATTTAACTTGTCACCACGATTTATTACAATTGGCTTAAGGAGGGCAAGACTCCAACCAAATATTGGTAGCCATAATAGTTCTTGTTTTAGAACCCATGTGTGAGCAGGAAATATAGTTTGAAAGGCTAATGTTTCCCATGTCGACTGGTGATTTGAAATAATGACGCAGGGAGAGTTAT
>JGI26063J44948_1000411_pt1 | contig 11353 bp, 8 predicted proteins | sample MarorgKNORR_S2LV_4_FD_44948 | JGI IMG/M metagenome (IMG submission 44948) | reverse complement strand
TTCGATGATGCTCAGGTAGCTGCTCTGATGAACGAGAAATTGGTCTGCATCAAGGTCGACAGGGAGGAGAGACCCGATGTCGATGCACTGTACATGGCCGCATGTCAAGCGATGACCGGTGGGGGTGGTTGGCCGCTCAACGCATTCCTCGACCCGCACACGCTTCGCCCCTTCTTCGCCGGCACCTACTTCCCTCCCGAACCGCGCTTCGGACGTCCTTCATGGCAACAACTCATCGAGATGCTTTGCGAGGCTTGGGACGGTAAACGTCAGGATATCCTCGACAATGCCGAGCGAGTGATTCAACATCTGCGCCCGCAGGACGGGCAAAGTGAGTCTGAGGATGATCCGCGGACGATAGTCGCCGCTTCGCTGATGGCTTCCGGACTGCACTCGCTGAAACTTCACGATTCGGTTGACGGTGGCTTCGGTGGGGCGCCCAAATTCCCACATCCGATGGAATTGGAGGGGCTGATCCGAAATGGCTCGACAGATGCTCTGGTGGTTGTCGAACACAGTCTGAACTGCATGGCTTCGCGTGGCTTGTTCGACCATCTGGGGGGTGGTTGGCACAGGTACTGCGTCGATGCTGCTTGGGCTGTTCCGCACTTCGAGAAGATGCTGTATGACAACGCATTGTTGCTTTCTGTGCATGGGCTTGCACTGCGGATGGGTGTCGGTGAGGCTGACATGCATGAGCGCGTGATCGACCTCACTCTAGGCTGGTTGCAGCGCGAGATGCTTGACCCTGATGGCGGCTGTTGGTCGACCCTCGATGCCGATTCTGAGGATTCTTCGGGTCGCAAGGAAGAGGGTGAATTCTATCTCTGGACTCCNGCCGAGGTCGAGNCGGTTCTGGGTCCCGAACTCGCATCATCGGCATGTCAATACTGGAGCGTGACCGATGAGGGCAACTTCGAGGGAAGTGGGCGCAGTGTCTTGGCGCTTGGCGAGGTTTCGGGTGAGATGGATGAGGAATCTCTCCGCTCGAAATTGCTTGCGGCGAGGGCGGAGAGGCCGAGGCCGGGAACCGATGACAAGGTTCTGACGGCGTGGAATGGCATGCTTCTGGTCGCCTGTTCAGAACTCTTGGGCGAGGCTGCAGAGTCTGTCGGTCAACACCTCGCGATGGGCCTGCTGCAGCGCTCGAGCGCTGAGGATGGTTCTGTTCTGAGGACTTGGCGTGGCGAGGTCAACGGAGGAGCTGGATTCCTCGACGACCATGCTTGGGCCGCTCTGGGATTGTTGCAATGGGGAGTACGTCACGACTTGGCCGAGCCTGTCGAGCGGGCTCTGGCGATCACGGCTCGAATGCTCGATTCCTTCGCTGACGTCGAGGGTGGATTCTGGCTGACCACTGCCGAGCATGGCGAATTGCCGATTCGACAACGCTCGGAATCGGATTCTGCGATTCCGGGCGCGACTGCGGTCGCAGTAAAACTGCTCGCGAGCCTTGAGGCGATTCTGCCCGAACATGCCGATGCGGCGCTCTGGCGGAGTTCCGCAGAGGCAGCCATCAAACGTCTGAGTTCCTCGCTCAAACATCGAGGTCCGGCCTACTGGAGTCTGTTGAACGCCGCTCAGGACTTGCATAATCCGTGGGCGATATGGCATATCCATCACGATGGGAATGAACCCTCGGAGGCCGAGGCTCTGCGGGCTTCTGCCCCGCCGCGCTCCTTGGTCATCTCGAGCAAAGTGGTCGAGGCAGGCCGCGACCGCGGCGATGCGCCTTGGCGAGCGTGGTTGTGTGAGGGGCTTTCCTGCCAACCACCGATCGATGATGCAGCCGAACTCAGATGGTGAGTGCCGGCTGTCAATCGAAGTCGAACTCCGTCTCATTCGGCGGTTTGCAATTGGTAGATGCGATCGCGCAGAGCGGCTGCGCGCTCGAAATCAAGTCGCGCNGCTGCGGTTCTCATCTCCTGTTCCAATCTCTTGATCAACTTGGATCGGTCATCATCGGATTCGATTGGCTCGCCGCCGATACCGTTCACTGCATCACCNGCGGCGATGACCCACTCGGGCTGGCTGATATTGTCCAGAACCGAGTCTGTCGAATTCCACGCCCCTGCGCCCGCACCCAGTCCGAATTTCTTGACGATACCATCCAGCCCCTTGCTTCCGGGCTTTTTCGCCACCAGTCGGCGCCCGCCGCCCCTGCCTTTGCCAGCAACACCGGCAAGCAGGTCGTCAGCCTCCGAATCCATCACTGGCAGAGCCTTGCGAATCGTCGTCGGAGTGATGCCATGCGCCTCATTGAACTCCGCCTGCCGCCGGCGTCGAGCATCCGTCTGCCCAATCGCTGCCTCCATCGCTGGCGAGACCGAGTCCGCGTAGAGTATGACCCGCCCATTGGCGTTACGACTGGCCCTGCCGATGGTCTGCAGAAGCGAGCGTTCGTTGCGCAGGAAGCCCTGTCGGTCAGCGTCGAAAATCGCCACCAGCGAGACCTCGGGAATGTCCAGACCCTCTCTCAAGAGATTGATTCCGACGATGACGTCGATGTGTCCGATTCTCAGCGCTTTGATGATTTCTGACCTCTCGATGGTATCGATTTCAGAGTGCAGATAATGCGCTTTTATGCCCATCCGTCCCAAGTAAGCCGCTACCTCCTCCGCGAACTTGATGGTCATCACCGTGACCAAGGTCCTCTCGCCCCGCTCGATGCCTTTGTTGATTTCACTCAGCAGATCGTCGACCTGCCCTTTGGTTCTTTGAATCTTGATTTGTGGGTCGAGCAATCCAGTAGGTCGAATCTCCATTCTGACAACGCCTTCGATGCCAGCGATGATCTCCTCCATCGGACGATTACCCTGCTTCTTGTCGACGTCCGCTTCGCCCGCGCCACCGCCCGACTGTGCGTGCAAGAGACCTTCTGGAACAGATTGTCCCGTGACCTCTGCGAGGTGGCGCAATTCGCGCTCGCCCGGAGTCGCACTGACGTAGAGCATGGTGGGAATCAATTCCTGGAACTCGGCGATTCTGAGGGGTCGATTATCGTGGGCGCTAGGTAGCCTGAAGCCGTAATCGACGAGATTCTTCTTGCGCGACCAGTCGCCCCCGAACATGCCTCCAGTTTGGGGTAGGGTGACGTGTGATTCGTCCATGATGACGAGGTATTTCTGTGCGTCACCGTGGTACTCCTCGGCATTGTGGGAGAAGAAGTCCAAGAGACAATATGGGCGCTCGCCGACCTCGCGCCCGTCGAAATGCTTCGAGTAATTCTCGACGCCTTTGCACGAACCTATCTCGCTGAGCATTTCGAGGTCGAACTTGGTTCGTTGCTCGATTCTGTGGGCTTCGAGGTCTTTGCCTTTCGAGGTGAACCAATCGATGCGTTCATTCAACTCGAACTCGATGTCTTCCATGGCTTGCAAAAAACGCTCTTCGCTGGTCATGTAGAATTGTCGAGGGTGAATCCAAGCTTCCTCAATCTCGTCCAAGGGCTCCCATGAAACCGCCTCACAAACTTGGATTCGCTCGATGCCATCCCAGCCGAACCGGACCCGAATCGGGTCGTCTCGGCTGGGCATCCAGATGTCGAGAACTTCCCCTCGAAGGCGCACGTCGCCACGCGTCAAATCGCTCGTCGTGCGCCGATATTGCAATTCAACCAAGGCTCGCATCACGTCCTGCGGATCGCACTGCTCGCCAACGGCGAGATGGAGGTGTCCCGCCTGGAAAACCTCAGGGGGGTTGAGTCCATAGATGACTGAAACAGTGCCGATAGCGATGACATCCGGGCCTTGAAACCAGACTTGCGACCGTCGAGAATCTCTCCTGTTCGATGCGCTCGTTCATCTGCAGTTCCTTGTCGATGTAGAGGTCGCGTCCAGGGAGGTAAGCCTCGGGTTGGTAATAGTCGTAATAACTGACGAAATACTCCACCGCATTTTTGGGAAAAAGCTCACTCATCTCCTGCCACAACTGTCGGGCCAGGGTTTTATTGTGTGAGAGAATCAGTGTTGGCAAGCCCAATCGCTCGATGATATTGGCCATTGCGAAGGTCTTGCCCGAGCCGGTCACGCCCATCAGGATGCAGCGCTCTTGACCGGCCTCGATCTGCTCCATCAACTGCGCAATCGCTTGTTCCTGGTCGCCTGCAGTAGAATATTCGGAATGCAGGTGGAACATGCTGACTTCAGACATTTTTCTCACCTCAAATGCCTAATGCATTGCTCGCCGACTCAGAAACCATCAGAGCAAGCAAGAGAACCCATCCGGTGAGCATTGAGACACGGAAGAGAGTCGTTTGGAAATCTGCGAAGCGCTCGCGGGCGAGAATAACAGCAATATTTGCGAGCGCCATCAGCCCCGCTGCTGCAAGGAACCAGATCTCATGGATCGGGTCGGCAATGGCAAAGCAGGCGAACCACAGGAGGGTGAATTGAATCGAGGTGCGAGTAGTAGCTTCTTCGCCAAAGCGAGCAGGGAAGGAATGTATTCCATTCGCGCGGTCGTTTTCGACATCCATTCTTGCATAATTGAGGTCAAATGCAGCAATCCAGAACATCACACCGAGTGAGATGAAGAAAATCCCTGGATACCAATGCAAATCGGTAATCGCAGCCCAGCCATGAACATCTGCGGCAACCGCCACCCAAGCCCCGGCAGGTGCAAGGCCCAGACAGAGCCCGAGCCAGAAATGGCACAGCCAAGTGATGCGCTTCATGTATGGGTAAATCACGAAGACCAGCACAGGTAACCACGCCATCATCAATGCTACTTCGTTGAGTTGCCAGGCGCTGAAAAGCAGCATGATCAGGAAGACGGTTGAGAGTCTGTAAGCCGTCTTCATCGACATTGAGCCTGATGCGAGATGTCGGCTCGCAGTGCGCGGGTTCGCTGCATCGATGTCGCGATCGATGATGCGGTTCAGGGCCATCGCCAAGCCGCGGGCGCCGACTGCGGCAATCAAAATCCAGAGGAGGTCTTCGGGTTGAGTGCTATACTCGAAATTCGCCAAAAGGAATCCAATGAGAACGAATGGCAAGGAGAACAGAGTGTGTTCGACCTTGACGAATTCGAGAATTTCCTTGACGCCCATCTTCTCACCTCTCCTCTATTTCACCGCTCACAGATTATTCTCTTCGAGCCAAGCATCGACCTTCGCCTCAACCTCGGGATCGTGCAGAGTCACAGCCGGCCATCGCCGAACAGGCAACGGCCCCTCAGTACTCGGAATCGGCGCGGTCGCATCCCATGCAATTCGCGTTCTTGCCTCATCGAAATGCAAATCGCGAGACACTTCGAAGCGGCAGAAAAGTTGCCACAACAGCCGCCTTCGCCAATCATCAGCCGAGAGGTCAGCATCATCGTCGGTGATGAATAACCAACGCAGATACTCGCTTCCATCCAATGACCAGATCTCATCACGCAGCCGCGCAATATGCGCGCGCTGCGCTGCTGCGGCCTCCTCGTCAAGGCTCTCCATCGAAGCATCCGCCCGCGGCCCGCCCTCGATATGAGTCGTCACCACGAGCATCGAGGGCCGCAGCATTCGAACTGCAGAAACCCCATCCACCATGCTAGCGATTTCGGCAAAACCATCCCCCGGTCCCGAGGGGATATCGGAAGCGCTTTCAGGGTCGTCGAAGGTCGGCGTGGAGGCGTCGATGACGACCTTCGAATGGACATTATCCCAAGGCGCAGCATGAGCCAATGTGTCGGCGACTTGACCGTCCAGGATTTGGATATCGTGAGCGATATTGACCTTGGAATCGAGGGCATCGAGGAGGGCATCGAGGTCTTTCACGGGGTGGTTCGCATCGGTTGCAACTATTGATTTCAGGAACATCATCTGCCCCGCTCCGAGCAGTCCAAACGCTGTCTTGCGAGCCTGTCGCGGGTATCTTTGTCGGCTTGCGACGATTGCTAGATTGTGGAATCCGGTCTCGAGTGGAAGGAAGAGGTCGACGACGTCGCGGTGTTGGAATTGGAGCACCGAGAGGAAGGCCTCGCCAATCGCTTCACCGAGGAAACCATCCTCCATCGGCGGCAGCCCCACAATCGTTGCCGGGAACACCGCATTGCGCCTGTGAGTGATGGCTGTGATATGCAGAATCGGGTATTCTTCGGCGAGTGAATAATATCCGAAATGGTCGCCGAAGGGACCTTCGAGTCGCGTTTCACCCAGGGTGGTGTAGCCTTCGATGACGAAATCTGCTTCAGCTGGGATGAGCAGGTCGTTGGTGAGGCATTTTGTGAGGGCGAGGCGGCGGCCTGCGAGCAGTCCTGCGAATTCGTATTCTGAGAGGTTGTCCGGAAGAGGTGAGATCGCGCTGAACATCAATTCTGGTGGGCCGCCGATGCAGATCGCAACATCCATTCTGTTGTCGCCGCCGTTATTGGGCATCTTCTCGGCGGCGGATTGGGCGTGGTCGGCACCGTGTTTGTGCCGCTGCCAGTGCAGACCTACTTCCTTCGGGCCGAAGATTTGTCCGCGGTACATTCCCATGTTGTGGACTCCGGTATCGGGGTCTTGGGTAACTACGAGTGGAAGTGTGATGAACGGGCCTCCGTCTTGAGGCCAAGTCGTCGGAATCGGAAGTTTCGTGAGGTCTGGATCGGCCATCCTCACCTGTTGACAGGCACCTTTGCGCACGGTTTTGGGCGCCATCGCTGCGCCTTGTTTCAGCAAGCCGATGCCCTTCCAAGGCGCCTTGAGAATCGAGCCGATATCTGGTTTCATCAACTCGACCATACGCTCGCCGATTTCCCCCGGTTCCTCAACGCCGAGCGCCTTATTGGTTCGCTGGCGGGTTCCGAAGAGATTCATCGCCAGCGGAAATTCACTGACCGTTCCGTCAGCGAGTCGCGGCTGCTCAAACAGCACTGCAGGCCCGCCTCGCTTGACCAATTTGTCTGCGATGCAGCCCGCCTCGAGGTAGCAGTCCACCGGCGAATCCACCTTGCGCAACTCGCCATCAGCTTCCAGCGCCTCGAGATATCGAGTTAGGCTGCGCCACGTCATCAGCCCCGCGTAGCGATTCGTTGTTGAGAAGGTTCGCTCACATTCACTTTCAGCCAGCGCCCCTCCATGCTGCTGGAAATAGGCTGAAGCCGACTCTACGTTATGTGGCAAATCTCTTGGACGACCACGCATCCTTTGGTATCAGCCCGCAAGCGGATACACGTCCGCCGAGGGCCTCGGCCCCCGCGGTGCACCCAAATTCACCAAAGTCGTCAATTCCGATGTCTGGGTGTGACCGAGTTTCCGTACCACTGCGAGACATCGCCTCGTTATTATCCAGCATCACAGAACGACGCCGTACACAACCGTGCGCGGCGAGGGTTTCTTGGACTGATGCCTAACCCAATTGACCGTGGGCGAAGATATCACGACATGCGACGTGCTGGTGATAGGCGCAGGTCCGGGTGGCGGAAATGCCGCACTGCACAGCGCTCGCAACGGCCTTTCGACGATTCTCATCGAGGATCATCCGGCGATCGGAACACCGGTTCACTGCGGAGAATGCATCTCGGATATCGCTTGTGACAATCTCAACCTGAGCCTGCCAGAGGACGTCATCTCGATGCGGGTCGAGGGCATCCGCGTCATTTTCCCCGACGGCACCGCCAAGTGCCTGAGCGAGGAGGGCTATGTCCTCGAGAAGCATCTCTTCGAGCGCTGGATCGCCGATGAAGCGGTAGCAGCAGGAGCCGCTCTCCACCTCTCGCACAAACTCCGAAACATGGAGAAGCAATTCGATGGGGACCGTTTCACTGGCTGGCTGTGCGAGGGCAAGGGCGAGCAATTTCCAATCCTCGCCAAAGTCGTAATCGACGCTTCTGGCGTCGCTGGGATCTGCAACAAGATGCTCGACCTCAACCCACGCCCGCAGGTCATCGCAGGCATGCAATACGAGATGCTCGAAGTTCCGAATGACGGCTACCTCGACTTCTACATCTGGCCGGAGTACGCCGAGAAGGGCTACCTCTGGATGATTCCCAAATGCGACGGCCGAGCCAATGTCGGCCTTGTCACAGAAGACAAACCGAGGGCCAAAAAGGCCCTCGACGAATTCATCGAAATCACCCATTTCAAGGGGCTTGAACAAGTTCCGCCACAATGGAAGGAGAAGGGCAACCCGGCCTTCGGAGGCACCATCCCTATCTCCGGCCCCCACGAAGTCACCTACGATGATGGATTGATGCTGATCGGAGACGCTGCAGGCTTCACATCGCCGCTTTTCGAAGGCGGCTCGCACCTCGCACTGAAATCCGCCGTCTTCGCCGCAAAGGTCGCCGCCGAGCAGATCGCGACAGGCGACCTCAGCTCTGCCAGAATGTCCCGATACCAGCAATTGTGGAAGGGCGAATTCCCGCCCTACGACAAGATTCTGCGGGGGAAAACCGCATTATTCGACCTCTCTGACGATGATTTGTCGTTGATGGCGCGCTGCTTTCCCGACGAGATGAGCGACATGGGTCCTCACGGAAAACTCGCCGTCTGCCTCCGCATACTTCTGCACCGTCCGAGCCTCTACGCTCGGAGAATCATTCCAGCGATGCTCTCATTCGGTTATTCACGCGCGAAATTCTACGGATGGTGATTCGATTCTCGCCACAATCGGCTTTCTGCTGATGCTGCTCGCTGCTTTGACGAGTCTGCTGCAGATCGCTCTGCCTATGCGCGCGGGCGACCCGCTCGCCCGACACACGACTGTGGCAGCTCAGGTGGCTCCCTTCCTCGTCCTGATGATGGCCTTCGTCGTCGACGCCTCCTCTCTGGACTTGGTCGCGCGCTACGGTGGGGCCGACCTGCCGCTGTTCTACCGCATCTCAGCGGTGTGGGGTGGACGGGCTGGTCCATTGCTCCTGTGGGCTGCACTTCTGGGTCTTGTGACTTGGTTCATGGCAGGGCGCAGTAACCCGATTCCTCTTGAGGTCAGATTGCTTCATGGGATGACTCTGATCGTGCTCTGCATCTCTTGGATTCTGGCTCCTTTCGCTGCTGCGACCGGTGCAGTTGGGACGCTCAATCCGCTGCTTCAAACCGATTTGATGGTGATTCATCCGCCCCTCGTTTTCTCTTATTATTCGCTCTGTCTGGCTGTCGCCTGCGTGGCTCTGGCTGGGTTGATCGAGGGGCGGGATGCAAGGGTCGTTCACGAGACTCAACTGCACTGGGCGAGGGCTGGTTTCCTCGTCGGTGCAGTTGGTATTGGACTGGGTGGTCTTTGGGCATACACCGTTCTTGACTGGGGTGGTTACTGGGCTTGGGACCCTGTCGAGACCGCTTCGATTCTGCCTTGGTTCGCCCTTCTGATGATTCTTCACGCTCGCGCGCGGACGGGCGAGGGTCGCTCCTCAGCGATGACCGCCTCGCCCGCATTGGGCTTGATCGCAGGCGCGCTGGCTATCCACGCGACTCTCGTCACGCGCGCCAATGGAGTCTGGGCTTCGGTGCATTCCTTCGTCGGCAATGAGGATGCGAAGATCTCCGACGATGCCTACATCCGAATTCTGCAGATTGCCGACCAAGGCGCTGCCGGCATCGAAGTCATGGCTTACCTGATTCTGATGCTGATCCTCGCCGGCGCCGCAGTCGTCTGGTTGCTCTGCCAACAACGCCAAGCGATGTCTGAAGCCGGCCACGAACCCTTGACTGNGACGAACCAACCTCTGGCAACCGTTCTGCTCCTCGCCGCCGCCGNGGTCGGAGCATGGATAGGCTCGAGCGCCATCACCCTCGTCGGCTTCGCCCTGATGCTCTTACTCGTGCGTGGGCAAGCCGAGCACCCCCCGCTGCAATGGGTCTTCGGCGGCGTATTCCTGATGCTCTTCGCCAGTTGGACCTGGACAGCGACCATTCCCCAAGCTGTCGTCGGCATGGCGATCTTCCTCGGACCTTGGATGATGTCGGCCGAAGAGGAGGACTTGCCGATTCTCGCCGCCCTCCAGAACACTGCCGCACGCACCCGCCTCGCACGCTCGATCCCATGGTTCGGCGGCGCAGCATTCCTCGGCCTGACGTGGCTCCTGCTGACCGCCGAGATCGACGGCACCAGCCTCGCAGCACACGAGTTCTACGGTGCACCGATCATCGCACTCGGNGTTCTNGCTCTCACCCTTTACGCCTGGGGCCGCAGCGTCGAAGCGCGAAAAGGCAACATGATTCTGCTCGCCACGCTCGCAGTATCGCTAGCACTCGCCTTCAACGCAGACCGCTTCGCCTTGCCCGGTGACCCGGAACTTCTGCTCACTTCGACCATCTCGCGCGGCGCCATCAGCCTCTTCCTTCTGACCTGGCTCTTCCTCGCCCTGCCACCGACGATTACGGAGGTCTGGAAGACGGCTAAGCGCACTATTCCCTCACTGCGCGCGCAAGGCATTCGAGCCCGAAGCAATGCAGCCCGCCTGCGCTACTTCGGCTCGCACCTCGCCCATCTCGGCATCCTTCTCCTGCTGATGGGCCACGTCATGACGACCACTTTGGTCGACCGCGCCGACCCGAGCCACCTGGTCGCTCTCGAGAAGGACGTCGCGACCGAATTCAACGGCTACGAACTCATTTTCAGAGATACAATTCTCATCGATGATGACGACCCGGACTACCCGTACGCCATCGGTGAAGGCTTCGCAGGCTTCATCATCGAAGTCCAGAAAGACGGCGAGCCAGTCGGCGAAGTCACTCCGGGGATTCTGCGTTTCAATTTCTTCCAGCAGCGCTCGGAGGTTGACAGAATCGTGCGTCCGAGCGGCGATATGATTTTCATTCTCGATTCGACTCAGGCAAGCGTCAGCCTCGGTGCGATGATGTCAGGAGAGATTGATGAAATCACCCAGATTCGCGTCACCATCCACGACCTCCAAGGATCCCACCTCGTCTGGACCGGCTGGGGTCTCATCATGCTGGGTGGGTTGTTCGCTCTGCTTTCCAGCGAGCGCGGAAATGGGGCTCAAACCACATCCGAAGAAGAGGAATGAAACGCTCTCTGCGAGTGCTGGGCGTGACTACTTCACTCACTTTCACCAAGGCTGATNGCTTCCTCGTCTCGGTGGCGAAGAAAAATTGGAAATCATTACGCAAAGCAAACTTGTTCTGGGTACTGTTGATCGAGGATNCTCTTCAATAGACCAGCGACTGCATCCATACCGAAGATGCGCAGTGGATTGGTGGGTAATATTGCACGGTTCATTTCTTCAGGCATGAGAAATCACTCAGTACATCGGTTTTGTCGAATCGACGACCTCTGCGCGGACCGAGTGAATCAAAAAGGGGCGATAGGTCGGCGGGTCGCTCGTAGGGGGCAATACCATGGATACCGGAGCCATCGTTCACATCGATTACGACCTGTATAACGCCGTCAGCGGCGATTTGATTGAGACCACTCGTGAGGATATC
>JGI26063J44948_1000410_pt1 | contig 11375 bp, 10 predicted proteins | sample MarorgKNORR_S2LV_4_FD_44948 | JGI IMG/M metagenome (IMG submission 44948) | reverse complement strand
ATTGAGCAAAAAGTACTAGATGCTCTGAAATCAAATATAGTTATTCCTAAAACTAAACAATTTAATTAGATGTTATTAACCGCAGTGTCCACGGTTCAATAGGAAATGATCTAACAATACACAAGCCATCATAGCTTCACCGATGGGTACAGCCCTAATTCCTACACAAGGATCATGCCTGCCTTGAACAGAAATTTTTGTATTTTTGCCTTTTTTATCAATAGTTTCTCTAGTTTTTAAAATTGATGATGTAGGCTTTACTGCGAAAGATACAATAATTTCTTGACCAGAAGATATACCACCTAATATTCCTCCAGCATTATTAGATTTAAATTTTGTTTTACCTCTAATGCTTCTAATTTCATCAGAATTTTCTTCTCCATTTAAAAAGGCTGCATTCATACCAGCTCCAATATTTACACCCTTAACTGCATTGATACTCATTAACGCGCTTGCTAAATCCGAATCTAATTTAGAATAAATTGGAGCACCTAGACCAACAGGTATGCCAGAGGCTTTTAGTTCAATTACTGCTCCACACGAAGAACCAGATTTTCTTATTGCAAGAAGATATTTTTCCCAGAGTTTAACTGCTTTTTTGTCAGGACAAAAAAATGGATTTTTTCTTATTTCTTTTTCATTCCAATTATTTTTGTTACATCCAAGAAGTCCTAGTTGAACAACGCCTCCAACAACTTTAAACTTTTTGCCTATTAGTTTATTTAAAACAACTTTTGCAATTGCACCTGCGGCTACCCGAGAAGCTGTTTCTCTTGCTGATTGTCGTCCGCCGCCACGATAATCTCTTATTCCATATTTCATTAAATAAGTATAATCAGCATGTCCTGGTCTAAATTTATTTTTAATAGTTTCATAATCTCTCGACTTTGCATCTTTATTATAAATAATCATAGAAATAGGAGTTCCAGTAGTTTTACCTTGAAAAACACCAGACAAAATTTCCACTTTGTCAGATTCTTTTCTTTGAGATGTAAATTTTGATTTTCCGGGTCGTCTTCGATCCATATCTGTCTGAATATCTTTTTCAGATAATGGAATATTAGGAGGACAGCCATCTACCACGCAGCCAATAGCAGGTCCATGGGATTCACCCCATGTTGTAAAACGAAATATCTTTCCAAAAGTATTAAATGACATTAAGTTGTATTATATAGAATATTTTGACTGTTTTATGAATCAAAAAAACTCATTAAATTTACATTCCTACTTCTTAGACTTAGATGATCCCCTGGAGTTATTTAAATCATGGATGTCTGAGGCTGAAAAAAAGGAAATTAGAGACCCAACCGCCTCATCTTTGGCAACAGCGAATAGTGCGGGTCAACCCAATGTAAGAATGGTTCTGTTAAAGGGATTAAGTTCTGAAGGATTCGTTTTTTATACAAATTTAAATAGTTCCAAAAGTCGTGACCTTAAAGAAAATCCGAAAGCAGCAATGTGCTTTCATTGGAAAAGTTTTAATAGACAGATAAGAATTTTAGGAAACGTAACTCAAGTTGACGACAAAGAAGCAGATCTTTATTTCAATAGCAGACCTTACGAAAGTAGAATTAATGCCTGGGCTTCTGATCAGTCAAATCCTATGAACGAAAGATCTGAGTTATTAAAAAAAATAGAAGATTTTAAAAACAAATATAAGAATGAAAAAAATGTACCCAGACCACTTTATTGGTCAGGATGGCGTTTAAAGCCTTCGTCTATTGAGTTTTGGCTGCACAGGGATAATAGAAACCATGAGAGGCTTAGATATAACAAAACACCCAAAGGATGGGAAAAAGAAATTTTGTATCCTTAAAAAGATCTTTCTAAACTAAACGAAGTTAAATTTTGTAATATTGATTTTTCTTTTGAAGGATTGAAAATATTTAGAGAATTATACGAAATATTTACAAAATGTTCGGCGCGTTTAAAGCAAGAATCAATAGAATTATACTTTTTAATTAAATTTTGTGTTTCACTAAATTCCTGTTTAGAACGGTTTTTTTTCTTAAAGATTTTTTCTAAAAATATTTTTTCATCCAAATTAGCTTTTTGACACAAGAATATTATTGGCAATGTTACTTTCCCTTCATAAAAGTCTTTACCTATTTCTTTGCCAAAGATTGTTTTTGTAGAATAATAATCTAAAGCATCATCTGCTATTTGAAAAGCAAGTCCAAGATTTCTTCCATAAGATTCTAAAGCATCCTTTTCTTTTTTATTCTTGTTTGCTATACATGCTCCGACTCTGGTAGCGGCAGCAAATAAAGCTGCGGTCTTTGAATTTATGATATTAAAATATGTTTCTTCTAATATATCAATTTCCCCTTTATATTCTAATTGTGAAATTTCGCCTTGAGCTATTTTTGAGGAAGTAGAAGATAATAATTTTAATATTTCTGGAGATCCATCTTCTACCATCATTTCAAAACAGCGACTAAGTAGATAATCTCCAACTAAGATAGAAGATTTATTTCCCCAAATGGTATTTGATGTTTTAATACCCCTTCGAAGATTGCTATTATCAATTACATCATCATGTAATAATGTTGCGTTGTGAATTAATTCAACACAAGCAGCCAAGTTCACATCTCTAATTCCATTTTCATATCCACATAATTTTGCTGAACTTAAAGTTAACAATGGCCTGATTTTTTTTCCACCTGATTTCAGATGATAACTAGTCATTTTATGTATGAGGTTAATTTCACTAGCGAGCTTGTATTTTATTTGTTGGTTTACATCATTTAGTTTATTCCCGACAAGATTTACTAGTTCTAAATAAGAATTATCTACTTCTTTTTTTAAAGGTATTACTGATCCCATAAAATAATTATAGCTTTTATTTTATATTAAAAAAAACTCATTTAGGTCACTAATGACGCACCTAAAAAGTTACAACCTAAGGTAGCTTTAAAACTTTACTTAAACTTTTAAAGGATCTAAAAACTATGGTAATTAGAATATAAACCATCACATGTTTTCGATTTTTAAAATTTTCAAAAAGAAAAAAATAGTTCCTCATATTAGATTATCTGGAGTTATCGGATCTGTTGGAAAATTTAAACAAGGATTAAATTTTACTGGTCAACAAGAAATCATTGAAAAAGCCTTTTCTACTAAAAAAGCTTTGGCAGTAGCAATTTCTATAAATTCTCCAGGGGGATCTCCAGTTCAGTCACATCTAATTTATAGTTATATTAAGAAACAGGCCAAAAAAAATAAGAAGAAAGTTTTAGTATTTGCAGAAGATGTTGCAGCTTCAGGCGGTTATTTAATTGCGTGTGCTGGTGATGAAATATACGCTAACTCGAGTTCAATAATAGGCTCTATAGGAGTAATTTACTCTGCTTTCGGCCTTCAAGATTTAATAAAAAAAGCAGGAATACAAAGAAGAATTTATACAGCTGGAAAAAATAAAAGCACTTTAGATCCCTTCGTTGAAGAAAAACAAGAAGATATCGAAAGATTAAAAAAAATACAATTAGATTTACATTCGGATTTTATAAAGGTCGTAGAAGACAGTAGATCAACAAAGCTAAAAAAAAATAAAAACCCCGATTTATTTACAGGTGAATTTTGGTCGGGATCTAAAGCAAAGGATCTAGGCTTAATTGATGGTTTGGGTAACGCTGATGAAATATTAAAAGAAAAATTTGGTGAAGACGTTGTTATTAAAAAATTTGAGAAACCAAAGAGCTGGATAAATAAAAAACTATCAGGTGCTAGCGAAAGTCAAATTGAAAATTTAATAAATATTTTGGAAGAAAAATCGATTTGGCAAAGATATGGTTTCTAAATGCCCAAAAAAAATAATTTAAAAAAAAAAAAAGGAAAACCTACCCCAGTAAATTTTCAAGATACAATTTTAAACTTACAAAAGTTTTGGGGAAATTACGGATGTGTGATACTGCAGCCTTATGATATGGAAGTGGGTGCGGGAACATTTCATCCTGCTACTACATTGCGTTCATTAGGGGCAAAATCTTGGAAAGCGGCATATGTTCAACCTTCGAGACGACCTACAGATGGCAGGTATGGGAAAAATCCAAATCGCTTACAACACCACTATCAATTTCAGGTTATAATTAAACCTTCTCCCGATGAAATAAAAAAATTTTTTTTAAGAAGTTTGTCAACAATAGGAATAAATCACAAAGAGCACGATATAAGATTTGTTGAAGACGATTGGGAAAGTCCAACTCTTGGAGCCGCAGGACGCGGTTGGGAGGTATGGTGTGACGGTATGGAAATTACTCAATTTACTTATTTTCAACAAATGGCAGGAATTGAATGCAAGCCAGTTTCAGTTGAGCTCACATATGGATTAGAAAGAATATGTATGTTTACCCAAGGAAAAAGTAATGTATTTGAACTTATTTGGAATAATGATGGAATAAAATATAGAGATATTTTTCACCAGGCGGAAAAGGAATATTCAGCTTATAATTTTGAATTTGCCAATATAGAATATTTGCTAAAAAATTTTGAAATTGCTGAGCTCGAATGCAAAGCGTTGCTAGAAAAAAAACTTCCATTACCAGCTTACGACCAATGTTTAAAAGCTAGTCATATTTTTAATCTTTTAGATGCGCGAGGAGTCATAGGAGTTGCCCAAAGAACTGAATATATTTCTAGAATAAGAGAGTTAGCTAAAGGTTCGGGACAAAGTTGGCTAGAAAGTCAAAAATAAATAATGGCTGAGTTGTTTATAGAACTATTTAGCGAAGAAATTCCTTCAAAACTTCAAATTGATGCTAGGCAAAAAATTAAGGAGATGATTGATGAAAAATTGAAAAAAAAGGGAATTAATTTTAAATCAAGCAAATCTTTTTCAACACCTAAAAGACTTGTCTTTTTTATAGAGGGAATTCCTGAAAAAATAGAACAAAAAAAAAAAATTATAAAAGGACCAAACGTAGATGCTCCACAAGCAGCACTAGATGGTTTTATTAAATCAAATAACTTAAGTAAGCTAGATATCTATAAGAAAAATCTTGAAAAGGGAGAGTTTTANTTTGCAGAAACTAAATCAAAAGTAATCGATGTTTTAAAAGAACTNCAATCGATTATTCCTGAAGCGCTTCAAAGTTACTCATGGAAAAAATCAATGAAATGGTCGGNCTATGATTTAAGTTGGGGCAGACCATTAAAATCAATTATTGCACTATTTAACAATAAAGTAATTAATTTTAATTTTTTTCATCTTCAAAGCAGTGATCTAACTTTAATAGATGGAACAAATGAGGATAAAATAAAAAAAATAAATAGTTTTAAATCCTACTTAAGTGCCCTTAAATCTCAAAATATTATTTTAGATCAAGAAAAAAGAAAAAACATAATAGTAGGAAAAATGAATAATATTTGTAACGCCAGAAATTTAAAAAACAATTTTAATGAAAAATTGATTGAAGAAGTAGTTAATTTGGTTGAAAAACCCAATGTTATCGTAGGCAGATTTGATGAAATTTATTTAAAGATACCCCAAGAAATTTTAATTGTTACAATGCAGCAACATCAAAAATATTTTCCTCTTTTTGATAATAATAATAAACTAACAAATTTATTTTTATTGGTTTCTAATTTGGCAGACAAGAAAGGTTATATCAAGATCGGAAATCAAAGAGTTATTGAAGCAAGATTGTCTGACGCTAAATTTTTTTGGGATAAGAACAAAACTCAGAGCTTAGTTAAACAGGTAGGAAAGTTGAAAAATTTGTCTTTTTTTAACCAGCTAGGGACATTTTATGATAGGACACAAAGATTAAGAAAACTTGCAAGTCCAGTTTCTGATCAATTAAATTTAAGTAAAGAAAAAATAGAAATAGCCTCTTCAATTTGTAAAGTTGATTTAGTGTCGGATTTGGTTAGAGAATATCCTGAGTTACAAGGTGTTATGGGAAGATATTTTGCAATTGAACAAGGATTCGAAGAAGATGTTTCTATGGCAATTAGTGAGCACTATTTGCCAACTGGAATTAATAGCGAGGTTCCCAAAAAACCAATTAGTGTAGCTGTATCTCTGATTGATAAAATTGATATTTTAGTTGGTTTTTTTGGAATTAATGAAAAACCAACGAGTTCTAAAGACCCTTTTGCGCTGAGAAGAACCGCTATCGGATTATTAAGAATAATAATTGAAAATAAATTAAGTGTTCAATTAAAGGACTTAATTAACTACTCTATAGTTATTTATGAAGAGCAGAATATAAAATTCACAAATAATTCAGTTGCTAAAGAAGTATTAATTTTTTTAAGAGAAAGATTTAAAAATTTTTTAAAAGATAAAAAAATAAGAAATGATATCATCGAAGCCGCGGATGTTTCACATAATGGTAATGATTTTTTAGCACTTTATAAAAAGTGCTCAATAATTAATAAAAATATTTCTAAAGATATATGTAAAAATATTATTGGAACATACAAAAGGGCTTCAAATATCATTGAACAAGAATTAAAAAGTAAAAAAGAAGAGATTTCTGGTCAACCGGAATCGTTTTTATTTAAAAAAAGTGAAGAAAAGCATTTATACAACAAAATAAATGAGATTCGCCAGTATTTTTCAAGTATAAAAAAAAGTGAAAGTTATGAGGAAACATTAAAAATATTAGCTGAAGCAAAATCTACTACAGATAATTTTTTTGATAATGTAATTGTAAATGACGAAAATTCAGATATAAAAAAAAATCGTTTAGAATTATTACAAATGTTCTGTAAGACTTACAATAATTTTATAGATTTTTCGAAAGTAGAAGGTGCTTAGTTGAAAAAATTGATTTTTAGATTCAATAATCTAAGTTCACAAACCAGTTTTAATTCTAGAGATATTCTTGGTGGAAAGGGTGCAAATTTAGCACAAATGGCTAAACTAAAATTACCTGTTCCTCCTGGTTTTACAATATCAACCAAAGTATGTGAATATTTCTATAAAAATAATAAAAAAATTCCAAAAAAAGTTATTCAACAAACTAAAAAAGAAATTAACATAATTGAAAGAATAACAAAAAAAAAATTTGGCGGTTTATCTAATCCCCTATTAGTTTCTGTTAGATCTGGTGCAAGGGTTTCAATGCCAGGTATGATGGATACAGTTCTAAATTTAGGTTTAAATGACAAAACTGTAAATACACTCAAAAATAATACTTCTAATGGAAGATTTGCAAAAGATAGTTATAGAAGATTTATTCAAATGTATAGCAATGTCGTTCTCGGGATAAAGTCACATTTATTTGAAGAGTTAATTGACAATTACAAGCTTACAAAGGGGGTTATACAAGATACGGAGTTAGATGAAAATGATTGGGATGGATTAATACAAAATTTTAAAGACATTGTTAAAGAAAAAACAAAAAAAAATTTTCCTCAAGATGTTAATGAACAATTGTGGAGAGCGATAAGTGCAATTTTTTTATCTTGGAATAGTAAAAGAGCAAAAACTTACAGAAAAATAAACTACATTCCCAATCATTGGGGCACAGCAGTTAATGTTCAAGCTATGGTATTCGGCAATATGGATCAGGATTGTGCCACAGGAGTAGCTTTTACAAGGAATCCTTCAACAGGAAAGAAAGAATTATTTGGAGAATATTTAATCAATGCACAAGGAGAAGATGTAGTTGCTGGAACAAGGACTCCTCAAGATTTGCTTACCATGAACAATTCCATGCCTAAAATTTTTCAACAACTAAAAAAAATTTTCAAACAGTTAGAAAACAAATATAAAGATATGCAAGATATTGAATTCACAGTTGAAAATAATAAATTATGGATATTACAAACAAGATCAGGCANGAGAACTGCTAGAGCAGCAATTAAAATTGCAGTTGATATGGTTCGGGAAAAATTAATTTCAAACAAAGAAGCAGTTTTAAGAGTTGATCCAAATACACTCGATACTTTATTACACCCTACATTAAATGAAAAAGCTGAGAAAAAAGTAATTGCGNTAGGTCTTCCCGCGTCTCCTGGAGCCGCAAGTGGAAAAGTTACTTTTTCTGCGGATGAAGCGGAGAGATTAAAAGAGCAAATGCATGGCACAATTTTGGTAAGAATAGAAACTTCTCCAGAAGATATTAATGGAATGCATGCTGCAAAAGGTATTCTTACCGCAAGAGGTGGGATGACTAGCCATGCGGCCGTTATTGCTAGAGGAATGGGAAAACCCTGCGTTTCAGGATCAAGTGAAATTGAAATTGATTATGAAAATAAATTATTTAAAGCAGGCAATTTTAAAATTAAAGAAGGAGATGTTATTACCATAGATGGAGGCAGTGGAAAAGTTATGCTTGGTGAAGTTTCAACGGTAAAACCTGATANATCAGGAGATTTTTCAAAATTAATGGATTGGGCAGATCAATATAGAAAATTAAAAGTAAGAACTAATTCAGAAACGCCCGCAGATACTAAAACCGCAAGAGATTTCGGAGCTGAGGGTATTGGTTTATGTAGAACGGAGCATATGTTTTTCGACGAAAAAAGAATTATTTCTGTCCGACAAATGATACTTTCCAAAACACCGGAAGATCGCAAAAAAGCTTTAGCAAAACTTCTTCCTTATCAAAAAAGTGATTTTTTTGAAATTTTTAAAATCATGAACGGTTTGCCTGTGACGGTTAGACTTTTAGATCCGCCTTTACATGAATTTTTGCCCAAAACAGATAAAGATATTGATGATGTGGCCAAAGAATTAAATATTTCTAATCAGAATATTAAATCAAGAATTATTGAACTCCATGAACAAAATCCTATGTTGGGGCATAGAGGATGTAGATTGGGTATTTCTTATCCAGAAATTTACCAAATGCAATGCCAAGCTATCTTTGAAGCATTAGCCGAATGCAGAAAGAAAAAAATAAAACCAGTTATACCGGAAATAATGATTCCTCTTGTATCTACGGCTGCGGAGATACAAATACTTAGAAGCCTCGTTGTAAAAGAAGCAGAAAAAATTCAAAAAATTCATTCTATAAAAATACAATATTATGTTGGTACCATGATTGAACTACCAAGAGCAGCATTAAGAGCTAATGCTATTGCGAAGTTTGCAGATTTTTTTAGTTTTGGAACTAATGATTTAACACAAACTACTTTTGGAATAAGCAGAGATGATTCTGGAAAATTTTTAAATGATTATGTAGAAAATAAAATATTTAATAAAGATCCATTCGTTAGTATCGATGAAAAGGGAGTAGGGGAATTGATTAAAATTGCTGTTGAACGTGGAAGAATGCAGAAAAAATCTCTTAAACTAGGTATATGTGGTGAGCATGGAGGTGATCCAGCAAGTATTGAATTTTGCGAAAAAAACAAACTAAATTATGTATCTTGTTCTCCTTACAGAGTACCAATAGCGCGACTAGCAGCAGCTCAAGCTTATTTAAAAAGAAAAAACTAATTTTTCCATGAGAATTTAAACAATATTTCAAAAATTTAATTTGAAATCTACTGCTGGGGCACTGTGAGTTATTTGTCCTACAGATATTCTTTTAACTCCAGTAGAGGCAATTTTTCTAACATTTTTTAGCGTAACACCTCCAGAAGCTTCTGTTTCATAAAATTTATTTGATAGTTTGATCCCTTTTTTAAGATTTTTTGGGCTCATATTATCAAATAACACTCTATCGAACCTTAAGCCTATAATTTTTTTGAACTGATTAAGGTTATCTACTTCTACAGTAATTTTTTTTCCTTTTTTATTTTTTATAGCTCTTTTGACTAATTCACGAATATTTCCATCTATAGCGATATGATTGTCTTTTATTAAAATTTCATCACTAAGATTAAATCTGTGATTAAGTCCTCCACCTAATTTAACTCCATATTTTTGTATTAATCTTAAATTTGGTGAAGTTTTTCTGGTGCAACAGATTTTGCAAGATTTTCCCTTTACTTTATCAACAAATTTTTTTGTTGTAGTTGCCACCCCGAAATTAAACTTAGAAAATTAAGAGCTACTCTTTCACTTTTTAAAATTCCTTTGGCTTTTCCATATACAGTAGCAACAACTTTGCCTTTACTTATTTTTCTACCGTTCTTCGTTTTTGCTTTAAAATTAACTTTTTTGTCTGAATATTTAAAAACCTCCTTTGCAAAACTTAATCCTCCAATCACACAGTTTTGATTAGAAACAATTTTAGCTTTAATTTTTTTATTGTTTTTGATAAGTTTAGTAGTGACGTCTCCAGAAGGCTTTAAATCTTCTGACATAGCCTGTTTTACTAGATTTTTTCTTATCACTTTTTAATGACTACGACCTATGGCAACCATACGTTCTACAGCTTTTCGAGCTTTTCTAGATATTATTTCAGGTATAAGAATTTCATTGGTTTCCTTTTCAAGGCAATCTAATACTTTAGGTAAGGTAATTGTTTTCATATGTGGACATAAATTACATGGTTTAATGAATTGAACATTTGGATTATCAACTTGAACGTTATCACTCATCGAACATTCTGTAACTAGCATAACTTTGCTTGGTTGGTTATTTTTAACATATTTACTCATGCCTGAAGTTGAGCCAGTGTAATCAGAAGCTGCAATAACTTCAGCTGGGCATTCGGGATGAGAAAGAATTACAATTTCAGGGTTTTGTTTTCTTATATCTTTAATTTCTTGTGCACTAAATCTTTCATGTACAATACAAGAACCAACCCAAGATATAATTTGAACTTTTGTTTTTGTTGAAACGTATTTTGCTAAATATTGATCAGGTAAAAATATAACTTTATCTACACCTAACGACTCAACTACTTTAACTGCATTGGCTGATGTACAACAGATATCTGATTCAGCTTTTACATCAGCTGATGTATTTACATAAGTTACAACAGGCACACTTGGATATTTTTCTTTAAGCATTTTTACATCTTTTCCCGTGATTGATGAAGCTACAGAACAGCCGGCACCCATATCTGGTAACAAAACTTTTTTACTTGGATTCATTAATTTTGCTGTTTCTGCCATAAAATGAACCCCACATAATACAATAATGTCAGCATTCGTTTTTTCTGCTTCGACAGCTAAAGCCAATGAATCAGCAGCTATATCAGCAATGCCGTGAAAAATTTCTGGAGTTTGATAGTTATGTGCTAGCACAACTGCATTTTTTTCCTTTTTTAACATATTGATTTTATGAATTAATGGAGCGTGAAATGCCCATTCAATTTCAGGAATAACTTTCGAAACCTTCTGATAAATCGGATCTGTTGTTTTTCTTATTTCAATACTTAATTCCATAATTAAAATCTATCAACTTGCACATAAATTGTCATTCATTTATTCTGACGCATACGCGGCTATGCTGGAATTGGTAGACAGGCTTGGTTGAGGGCCAAGTGGGGTTTCCCAGTGAGAGTTCGAGTCTCTCTAGCCGCACC
>JGI26063J44948_1000409_pt1 | contig 11382 bp, 10 predicted proteins | sample MarorgKNORR_S2LV_4_FD_44948 | JGI IMG/M metagenome (IMG submission 44948) | reverse complement strand
ACAGAGCAAGCTTCTGGTGCTTCAGCATTCATAGGTTCTTGTGAAGCCGAAACTGCATTCAACTCTCCCGTTGCTATGGTAGATTTTTCTGTTGTTGTGGCCCCTCTTGATCTTAAATAGTAAGTCGTCTTCAAGCCTCTTATCCAAGCCATCCTATACATAACATCTAGCTTCTTTCCATTTGGTTCATCTATATAAAGATTCAGAGACTGACTTTGGTCTATCCACTTTTGTCTTCGACTGGCAGCATCTACTAACCATTTAGGTTCTACTTCAAACGCAGTAGCGTAGATGGACTTTATCTCTTCTGGAACTCTGGATATTTCCTTAACACTTCCATCGTAATATTTAAGATCATTAACCATCACTGAATCCCATAGGCCTTGTTCTTTAAGTGCATTAACCAAATGCAAGTTAGTTACTGTGAATTCACCGGAAAGATTAGATTTAACATAGAGGTTCTGATAAGTAGGTTCTATTGATTGTGATACGCCTGTTATATTGGCTATGGTAGCTGTCGGTGCTATTGCCATAACATTGGAATTTCTCATTCCTTGACTTAAGACCAGTTGTCTTAAGGAATCCCAATCCAAAGAAGTGCTTTGGTCAACATCTGCGTAGCCTTCTCCTCTGTTTTCTCTTAGATAGGCTACTGAGTCTATTGGTAAAACCCCCTGACTCCAGAGAGAGCCTTCATACGAAGAATAGGCTCCTCTTTCTTTTGCAAGATTACTAGAAGCTTTTATTGCGTAGTAACTTACCGCTTCCATTGATCTATCAGCAAACTCAACTGCTTCTTCTGAGGAATAGGGAGTATTAAGCATGTACAGGGAGTCTTGAAAACCCATGATTCCCAAACCAATTGGCCTGTGCTTCATATTAGAATTTTCGGCCGCTCCCACAGCGTAGTAATTAATATTGATCACATTGTCTAACATCCTTATAGCCGTGTTTATTGTTTGTTCTAGTTTCTCATTATCCAGCTTCCCATCTTTTATATGGTGAGTAAGGTTTACGGATCCAAGATTACAGACAGCTATTTCTTCTTGACTTGTATTTAGAGTTATCTCAGTACAGAGGTTTGAAGAATGAACCACTCCAGTATGCTGTTGTGGTGACCTGAGATTGCAGGCATCCTTGAAGGTTATCCATGGGTGTCCTGTTTCAAATAACATGGAAAGCATTTTCTTCCACAGTTCTCCAGCATCTACCTTCTTATAGAACTCGATTTCTCCATTCTGGGTTAGGCTTTCATAATATTCATATCTTTCTTTGAAAGCTTTTCCATATAGATCATGTAAGTCTGCAGTGTCACTAGGAGTAAAGAGTGTCCAAGGTTTACCCTCAAAAACCCGCTCCATAAATAAATCTGGAACCCAATTAGCCGTATTCATGTCATGAGTTCTTCTTCTGTCGTCGCCCGTGTTTTTTCTAAGTTCTATAAACTCTTCAATATCTACATGCCAAGTTTCAAGGTAGGAACAAACAGCCCCTTTTCTTTTTCCTCCTTGATTTACTGCCACCGCGGTATCGTTAACTACTTTGAGGAAAGGAACTACGCCTTGAGATTTTCCATTGGTTCCTTTGATGTGGGAGCCTAGTCCTCTGACTGGCGTCCAATCGTTGCCTAGGCCTCCTGCCCACTTAGACAGCATCGCGTTATCTTGTATGGCTCCATAAATTCCATGCAGGTCATCAGGTACTGTTGTCAAATAACAAGACGAAAGCTGTGAGTGTATTGTTCCTGAATTGAATAAAGTAGGAGTTGAACTCATGTAGTCGAATGAAGAAAGGAGGTTGTAAAATTCTATTGCTCTTTCTTCTCTATTCTCCTCTTTTATTGATAGCCCCATGGCTACTCTCATAAAAAAAACTTGAGGAAGTTCGTATCTAACATTATCTTTGTGGATGAAGTATCTGTCATACAAGGTTTGGAGACCTAGGTAGGTGAAGTTCTTGTCTCTCTCAGCTTTAAGTGCCGCTCCCAACTTCTTAATGTCCATATTTTGAAGCTCGGGATTGAGTATTTCATTTTCTATACCTTTTTGTATAAAAGTTTCTAAGACTTCTGGATAGAGTTTTTCCATATCAGTTTGCGTTGCCTCGTTTCTCATCTCTAAAAGAGAAAGGGCTTCAGTTCTGAGGTTATCCAGCAGTATTCTTGCGGTTACAAAGGTATAGTTAGGTTCTTTTTCCACCAGCGTTCTAGCTGTCATTACTAAAGAGGACCTTACATCAGCCATATTCACACCGTTGTAGAGGTTCTTTTTTGCTTCTTCTATTATTTCTTCTGGGGTGACGTCCGATAGACCTTCGCATGCTTCTACTACTATGGTATTTATTCTTTGAATGTCTAGGGTTGATTCTGAGCCATCATCTAAAACCACTTTAATTCCTGACTCTTTCTCGTGTTGTTCTTCTTCGCCTGTCTCTTCTTTTCTTACTTTCTTTCTTTCCTCTCGGTAAAGCACGTAAGACCTAGCGACTGTTCTTTCTTCTGAACGCATTAATTCCAATTCAACTTGGTCTTGTATTTCCTCTATATGCAGAGTTCCTCCAGAAGGCATCCTTCTTGAAAAAGTTATAGTCACCGAGTTAGCTAACTCATTTACTTTGTTATGTATCCTAGTTGATGCCGCTGCCGCTCCTCCTTCTACTGCTAGAAAGGCCTTTGTTATNGCGATCGCTATTTTTTCTTGATTGTAAGGAACCACGGATCCATTTCTCTTGATCACCCTCATTTGTCCTGGGGTTATAGCAGTTGTCTCTTTTTCTTGTTGTACGGGTTCCGTTTCTTTTATTGGTTGTGTTTCTCTTACATTTTCCATTTTTTTTGGCGCTTTTTTTATTTTTTCTGTTTTCTTAAAAATACCTATATATAGTGGTGTTTTCTTTTCTATGACACAAGATACTGTGTTTTTGTACAAATTACAAGACAACAAATACTAAAAAGTTTTGTGGATTTCTTGTGGATAACAAGTTACTGAAGAAGTAGATTGGATTATGATTATTAGTGTAAAGTTTCTTTTCTTTATTCATGTTGAAAAAANTCATTGCCATAGACCAAGGGACCACAAGTTCCAGAGCTGTTCTNTTTGATTCTGGAAATAATTTGCTGGATTTTGAGCAAATGGAAATTGAACAGCACTTTCCACATGATGGATGGGTTGAACATGATCCTGAAGAAATATGGAAATCTGTTGTTACCGTAACGGATAAGCTAATTAAGAAGCATTCACTTAAATCAACAGATATTGCTAGTATTGGAATAACTAATCAAAGAGAAACAACTGTGCTGTGGGACAGGAATTCGGGTAAGGCCATTTATCCTGCAATTGTTTGGCAAGATAGAAGAACTGCAGACCTTTGTAAGGGCTTAAAAAAAGAGAAAGGTCTAGAACAAAAAGTACAAGATAAGACAGGTCTGTTAATAGACCCTTATTTTTCTGCAACTAAGTTAGCTTGGATTTTAGATAATGTATCAGGGGCAAGAAAAAAGGCGGAAAAAGGAGAGCTAGCTTTTGGAACCATAGACAGTTTTTTGGTTTGGAAACTAACTCAAGGAAAACATCACAAGACTGATGCTACCAATGCATCTCGAACAATGCTATTCAACATTGATTCTCATTGTTGGGATGATGAATTGTTGCAACTTCTCAGGATTCCTAAGCAAATTCTTCCAGAAGTTTGCGACTGCGTACATGACTACGGAGATACGTCTGTCTTTGGAGGAAGCCTCAAAATAGGAGGGATAGCAGGGGATCAACAATCGGCTTTAATTGGTCAGTGTTGCTTTAATCCTGGTGAGGCTAAAAGCACTTATGGTACTGGGTGTTTCTTGTTACTTAATACAGGGAATAAAAAGATTTCTTCAGATAATAGACTCCTTTCTACTATAGCTTACCGACTCGATGGAAAAACTACTTATGGATTAGAAGGCAGTATTTTTGTAGCTGGCTCTGCAATTCAGTGGCTAAGGGATGAGCTTAAGTTTTTTAAGTCTGCAGATGAAACCGAAGCGCTCGTAAAACACAGAAATAATGATTCAAAAGTATTGGTTGTTCCTGCCTTTACGGGTCTAGGGGCGCCTCACTGGGATCCAAGTAGCAGAGGCTCAATTTTTGGTTTAACCCGAGACACCCATATAGCAGATTTAACCGCTGCAACTCTAGAGTCAATTGCTTTCCAGACAAGAGATTTAATAGGTGCTATGGAAAGTGANGGAGCTAACTTCTCAGAATTAAGAGTTGACGGAGGGATGACCGCAAACAATTGGTTTTCACAGCAGCTATCCAATATTTTGAATCTTAAAGTTTTAAGGCCTAAAGTTATTGAAACAACTGCACTAGGAGCTTCCTATTTAGCTAGTATGCACGCAGGGCTATGTCCTGATTTAGAATCATTAAAATCAAATTGGATATGCGGCAAATCATTTGTTCCTGAAGAAAAAGACATTGCTGGCCTAGATGAAAAGTACAATAATTGGTTGTCAGCAGTAGAAAGGACCAAGGGTCTTTTTTAGCTATCTAAAACCATTAGAAGTTGGGCTTTTTGTTAGGTATCGAGAAAGCTATCAAATGATGTTATCCTGCGCACTTTTTCGAGGCAACAGCAGATGGCTGAATACAAAATTAAGACCTTAAGTAAGATATCTCCAAAGGGACTAGACCTTATATCGGAAACAGCTTGTGTTTTGGACGAAGAGTCTAAAGACCCTGATGGCGTATTGGTGAGAAGCACCAAGCTAAGTGAAAGTAATTTGAATCAATCTCTGAAGGCTATTTCTCGAGCTGGAGCAGGAGTTAATAACATTCCCATAGATTTATGCACTGAAAGAGGTGTGGTAGTTTTCAATACCCCGGGTTCTAACTCTAATGCAGTAAAAGAACTTGTTTTAGCTGCCTTGATGCTTTCTTCTCGTAATGTTATTTCAAGTATCAATTTTGTAAATAATTTAAAGCACATCGAAAAAATGGAAGAACTTGAACCCTTTCTGGAAGAGAATAAAAAGAAGTTCAAAGGCAGAGAGTTATCTGGAGCAACTTTAGGAGTAGTTGGCTTGGGAGCTATAGGTTCCAAAGTAGCCGGAATGGGGGTAGCTTTAGATATGAAAGTAGTTGGCTATGATCCAGCGCTTTCAGTAGAGGCAGCCTGGAAATTACCCAGTGAAGTAGAATCTGTAGGTTCAATAGAAGAGCTTTTTTCCAGATCTGATTTTATAACTTTACATATACCGGCTATAGAGAGCACAAAAGGCATTGTTAATCTCAAACTACTTAAAAATGCTAATAACGCTTCTTTGCTAAACTTTGCAAGGCATGAAGTTGTGCACAATCAATCAATTTTAGAAGCTCTAGATAAAGGGCACCTTACAAATTTTGTAACTGATTTCCCAACACCTGAGCTGATTAAAAGAGCAAACAAACAAGGAGATGTAATTCTGTTACCACACATAGGGGCAAGCACTTCACAAGCTGAAGAGAGTTGTGCAGTTACAGCTGTCCAGCAGTTAACAGACTTTCTCCAGACAGGAAACATTATTAACTCCGTTAACTTTCCAAGCGTAAATCTTCCTAGAACTACAAAAAACCGTATTGCAATTACAAATAAAAATGTACCGGCAATGATAGGACAAATAGCAACAACTTTAGGAGAACTGGAGCTAAATATAGCTGATATGACCAATGTCAGCAGAGGAGATCTGGCCTATAACTTGATAGACATAGAAAACAGCGTAAATAAAAGAGCCTTGAATAAATTGTCTTCTATTGAGAATATAATAAATGTGCGGTTAATAACTTAACAGTTTTCTTCTTTCTTAAAGCATCTAAATTTAAAAAAAAAGCTAACTCATTGTCTTTTCTAAAGAAAAAGTGCATTGAAGTAGTGCAAGCTATGGTAATCAAGCTAGGTTTTGTTTTACACATCGTAACTTTTAAGAAATTCCAGCTAAAAAAGAATTGCATGACCAAAGTACAAAAATTGTACAATTTATGTAAGTCTTTGATTTTATTAAATAAATTTAGAATAGATCAAATTTCGATCAATTTGCTGATAAACCTCCAAGTTAGGGTCTAACTATTTAATATTTAATGTTATCCAAAGAGTTATCCACAGAAATTGTGGATAAAAAACTTTAAGATTTTGATTTAAATCTATTTTCTCCTACTATTAAGTGCTTCTTCAAATTATTGCTGATGAATAGCGAATTAAAAAAGACCATAAAGTTAGAAAAGTCTTGGTTAAAAGAACTAGGACCAGAGTTTGAGTTAAGTTATATGCAAGAACTTAAACTTTTTTTGCAAAGAGAAAAGAGAAGGGGAAAAAAAATATTACCTGAAGGAGAGGATATGTTTAAGGCCTTGAACTTGACTCCTTTAGACAAAGTTAAGGTTGTTATCCTGGGTCAGGATCCTTATCACGGCGCTGGTCAAGCACACGGACTTTGTTTTTCAGTACCAGAAGGAGTAAGAATTCCTCCTTCATTACAAAATATATTCAAGGAGTTACAAAGTGATTTAGGTTTGTCGATTCCTTCAAATGGGTGTCTGGAGTCGTGGGCTGAGCAAGGAGTTCTTTTACTAAATAGTATATTGTCTGTAGAAAAAGGACTCGCAAATTCACATTCTTCAAAAGGCTGGGAGCTTTTTACTGATTCTGTAATATCTATGGTTAATGAAAAAAAATCCATAGTTTTTATGTTATGGGGTGGTTACGCTGCTCAGAAAGGGAAAAGTATTGATTCAACTAGGCATTTAGTTTTGAAATCAGTTCATCCTTCTCCTCTTTCGGCACACCGTGGGTTTTTTGGGAATAGACATTTTTCAAAATGTAACCAATTCCTGGAGTCAAAAAGCATAAGACCTATCGATTGGAAGGTTTATAAATCAGTTAATACTTAATACGGAGTTAGTTTCTCTTATCTTAAAAGGCCCTCCAACATAATTTTTTTCTTTTGCACTGACAAGGCAGACACTTTTTTTGTCTAAATTAACAACTTTTACTAGTTTTCCTATTTTCTTATCTTCTTGATCAGTAAGCGTCATGTTTTCAGTGATATTTAAGTCAGGAGTTTCTGCTAAGTTTAAGCGAGGGAGATTTTTGCCACGATAATGCATTCTTGCAATAACTTCCTGGCCTGTGTAACAGCCCTTGCAAAGTCAATTCTATTATTTACGTCATAATTAAGTTCATGAGGAGTATATTTACCTGAGTTTTCTTCAGATATTTCTACATTTTGACAAAGAATTTCATCGAGTTTCCAATCAACTATATTAGTGTCAAGCTCAAATAGGTTTTCAAATTCAGACAACCCCTCTTTATTACAAAAGGCCAATAGGAACTTTTTACCAAGGTAACTTATAAAGGTAGAACCCTTAATTTCAATAGTATTGTCTGGATTAAGAATTTTTTTGTTATATGTATTCTCAAATATTTTTTTGTTTACGCCAAAGAAAGAAAACGACAGGTTCTCATTTATCTCTACCTTATAAAAAGGGCTATATTTTTGTAACTCTTCTTCTGTCTTTTTCAAGGTTTCATGATGGCCGATAAGACCATAAGAACCTTTCTCCAATAGACAAAGGATGAAGGAGCTGATTATTCTCCCTTTAGCATTACACAATGCTCCCAAACAGCTATTATTTGAGTTAACCTTATTTACATCACAGGTAATTTGACCTTGGAGCAGATCGAATGCTCCTTCGCCATTAATTTCTAAAACACTTAAATGATTAAGGTCTGTAACTTTATTTTTATCCATACCAGACCTAAACTATTATAAACCTACAGTGGATTCAAATTTATACAAAAAGGCTTATTTTCTTTCCCGAAGGGGTTTGCAGGAGTTGGATCTTGTATTTACACCTTTTGTTGAAGAGAGGTTTTCAGAATTAAACCAGGAGGATAAAGTTTCTTTTCTCGAATTACTAGACAACAATGATGTTGATCTGATGGATTGGATAATAAATGAAAAGCCAACTCCAAGAGAGTTTAATAACATAGTCATTCAAGTTAAGGATTATTTGAAACATGAAAGAAAGTAATTGTATTTTGATAGCAGAACTGGGAGCTACTAATGCTCGAATTGCCTTAACTAGGGATGGCACTACTCTTATAGAATCAAAAGAATACCTCCTGACTGACTTTTCTACAGTAGATTATTTATTTGAAGCTTATTTTGAAGAAATTAAGCAAAAAGCTACTAGAGGCATAATTGGGGTTGCAGCCCCAGTATTAGGAGAAGAAGTAAGATTTACAAATAACAATATCATGTTTAATCAGAGAACATTAAAAGATAAGATTTTTTCAAAAGGCCTTAAGGTTATAAACGACCTAGAGCTTCAGGCTTACGCGCTAGAAGATTTAGGTGATGAAGAAGTTCTAAGAATAGGAGAAATCGAAGAAGAAAAAAAAGGTTCTAAAGTATTAATCTCCCCCGGGTCAGGTTTAGGACTTGCAGGAATAGTTGATAAGCAGATAATTTTTACAGAGGGGGGTCATCTGAACATCCCTCCTGATTCCCAAGATATAAATGAGATACTAAAAAAATTTANGCAAGACAGAGGAAGAAATCCAACTTTTGAAGACCTGATGTCTGGTAAGGGAGTTAACTATATCTATAAATGTTTTAGTAATTCAAAAAATTCTGGATACAGCAATGAAGAAATATTAGTTAATAAGGTTGATTCAGACTGCTTTAAAACCAGAAAACTTATGCTTTACTTACTGGCAACTTATGCGAAATACATAGCTCTTATTTGGGGCGCAACTTCTGGAGTGTATTTTTCTGGTTCAATCGTAAATAGTCTTTTACAACCTGAAGAATTAGAGTCTTTTAGAGCTGATTTTGAAAACAGCTCCACAATGCAAGAATTACTAGTTACAATCCCTATCTTTTTAATTAAAGACCTTAATCTTGGGCTTAGAGGAGGTCTTGTGTTGGCTTTAAGAGACTAAAAAATTATAAAATTGTAGAACTTTTTGATTATTTTCAAGTCTACTTGATTAAAAGATATGAATGCTGAAGTGAAAAAGAGCAATAAGGATAAAGATCTAATCCTAGTTAGAAGAGCTAAAAGGGGCGATTATAAGGCCTTTGATCTCTTAGTTCTTAAATATCAATCTCGGATTATAGGATTAGCTATGAAATTCGTAAAAGACATCCAAACAGCTGAGGATGTTGCCCAAGAATCATTCATAAAAGCCTACAAATCATTAGATTCATTTAGAGAAGAAAGCGCTTTTTATACTTGGCTTTATAGAATAGCCTCCAACACTTCAAAGAATTATTTAATTTCTAAAAAAAGAAAAAAAGAGCTCTTAGAATCAGAAATATTGTCTTCAGAAGAGATAGATATTTTTGATATACCTGGAGGAAGTTCACCTGAAGAGATACTACAAGCTAACAATTTGAGGGAAGTAATTTTCGAATCTTTAAGTAACCTTCCTGAAGATATCAGGACAGCAGTATCTTTAAGAGAATTTGAAGGACTTAGCTATGAAGAGATTTCTGAAGTACTAGGTTGTCCGATTGGTACTGTAAGATCAAGAATTTTTAGAGGTAGAGAAATAATTCAAGAGAAAATCTCCCCTTTATTAAATAGTAATATTAAATTAATCAAAGGGTCAAAAAGAATATGAATCAAGCAATAAAAGAAAGAATATCTGCAATGGTAGATGGAGAGCTTTCTGAGTTTGAAGTCAGAAGAGTTCTGGAAGAGATTGAAGCTAATCCAGAGTTAAGAGATTATTGGATGAAGCTTCAGGTAGCTAAATCTGGACTGAAAGATAAATCTTTAGGTTATTTAGATAGGGATGTTTCTAAGAGAGTAGCAAGAGAGCTGGGTAAAATTATTGAAGAACCAAAAAAAGCAATTTCTATAAATAAGGCTTATTTGTCCATGGCTGCTGCAGCCTCAGCAGGCCTAGCAATAGTCTTTTCTTTTGGAGTCTTTGATTCAGTAGATAGAAGTTTATCTCCAGAAGAGCTATTTGCTTCTGAGGCTTCAAAACAAATTGCTGATGCTATTTCTAGTCCTCAAGCTATGCAGGTGTTGGATAAAGCGCTAACTGGAATGAATGTAACTTTACAAGATCTCAATGCAGGAAAAAAAGGTCAGGTTTATGCAAATTATAGATTTCCTTCAAACGGAAAAACTTTTAGAGTTAGTTTGTCACCTGCTTCTACAGCATTACCTGAATTAAGGAATGCCCAAGCACCTAAACTGGCTTACTTGGAAACAAAAAATGGCGTTTATATTATTTCCGTAAGTGGGGACATTTCATCAGAACAAAAGTCTCAAATCTTAAGAAATGCAAACTTTTCCTTTAACAAACTAAACTAACTTTCAACTTAATATTATGGGTAAATTATTAGCTGTATTTCCTTTGTTTACACTTTTAGTGTCTTTAAACATACAAAGTGCTAACAACCAATTACCAAGCTTTTCTGAACTTGTTGAAGTTTCTTCTCCTGCGGTTGTAAATATTAGCAGTAGCAAGACAGTAAAGAGCAGGGGTTATGGTTCAAGGGGGTTTAATAATGACCCCTTTTACGATGATTTCTTCAAAAGATTCTTTGGAGAACGCCTAGACAAGGCCAAGGCCAAAGAGAAAGAGAGGTAAGGTCTGGAGGCTCTGGTTTTATTATTTCTAAAGATGGATATTTGTTAACTAATAATCATGTAGTGGATGATGCAGATGAAATTATTGTGAGCTTAAGTGACCGTAGGGAATATAAAGCTGAACTGATAGGTTCAGACGAAAGGTCTGACTTAGCTTTGTTAAAGATTGAAGCAGAGAATTTACCTGTAGTGAAAATAGGAAAGTCTAATGATTTAAAAGTGGGGGAATGGGTTGTCGCTATTGGTTCTCCATTTCAGCTTAATTTTTCTGTCACAGCAGGAATAGTTAGTGCAAAAGGAAGAAGTATTCCCAACGGATCAGATTCAACTTATGTTCCTTTTATACAGACAGATGTAGCTATAAACCCTGGAAATTCTGGAGGCCCTTTATTTAATCTTGAAGGGAAGGTAGTGGGTATCAATTCTCAGATATATACAAGATCAGGAGGTTATATGGGGGTTTCTTTTGCTATCCCGATAGATTACGCCATGGATGTTGTTAATCAACTGAAAGAAGGTGGATCAGTTGCAAGAGGCTGGTTGGGAGTAAGCATACAAGAAGTAACTAGTGATTTTGCGAAAAGCCTAGGAATGTCTATTCCTAAAGGTGCTTTGGTCAGCCAAGTAATGCCTGATAGCCCAGCAGAGAAAGCTGGATTACTAGTTCGAGATGTTATTGTTGAGTTTGACGGAGCTGAAATAGTGTACTCAGGAGATCTTCCGCAGACAGTGGGAAGTATAAAACCTGGCTCGAAAA
>JGI26063J44948_1000404_pt1 | contig 11404 bp, 8 predicted proteins | sample MarorgKNORR_S2LV_4_FD_44948 | JGI IMG/M metagenome (IMG submission 44948) | reverse complement strand
CGGCGGTACATTCGCTTGGACCGAACTGAACCCCCTGTGGGCGTTCGTGTACGCTTTCGGCGACCTCAACTGCCACCAGAAGCACGAGCGCTCGTGGGATATCAACGGCAATCAAATGCCGATGTGCACCCGAGACGTTGGAATCTTTTTCGGATTCGTGGTCGGCGCCGCCCTGTTCGGACGGCGTGGGCTGAACCGATGGACGGTTCGCGACACCTTCCTCTCGATAATTCCAGACCAGAGGCTGGAACCAATTTACCTAACAGACAAGAGGATGTTGGCCATGCTCGCTATAATAGGACTCGGTCTAATCCCAATAGCAGTTGATGGATTCACCCAGCATCTGACCGGCTACGAGTCCACCAACCCAGTCAGGGTAGTTACAGGTTTACTCTGTGGACTGGTACTGGGGTGGTTTATCGCCGCCTCAGCAAGCGCTCGGACCAAGTACTTCGAGGATGATCCAGAACTGGTGGTCCTACCTGCGAATGCCAGACTGATGACCAAGTGACTACTCGGCCTTCCCCTGCCACCAGTAGACTAACCCGCTGGCGCCGGCGGGGTTAGAGGCCCCCTCCATCCCACACCCAAGCAGCGCTATGCGCTCCAGAGTGTCGCGTACGGCAGCGGGGTGCTGACCGGATCTGACTATCTGACCCATAGCGAAGCGGGGATGGGTATCGGGATTGGCTTCTATCCACTTCGAGATGGCTTGCCTGAGCGGCCATATCGCCAGTACCAGCATCCCAAGGGTGCGATATCGCCCCCTTAACTGCGAGCGGGGGGCATCACGCCCGAGCAAGGCCCTGTGCTTGTGAACCCAATCCGTGCGTTCATGGAGGAACTTGACGAGTCTCTGAGTGTGGCGCTCGGACACAGCCCTGACTGGCCCGAGCGCTCGACGGAGTTCCCTCACATCTGCTGATGGCATCAGAGAGAGGGTCCCGCAGATGGCCGACATCGAATGCGAGAGGATGCTCTTGGGAACGTCCACTCTGGCATCCTCGCTAACTTCTTCCAAAGCGGCATCGTGTTCTGACTGAGCATCGTTGAGTATCTTCCAAGGCGGGTTGCCGCTCAACCAGTCTCCCTTGGTGCGTGCAGGCTCGACGCCCAGTCCGGTCAGTGTGGTCTGGCCCTTTGAGATGTGGAGGAGTCGTCTTATGAGGTGCCTCTCGACCATCTCGGTGTCGACATTTAGTGGAAGTGGTTTGGAGTGCACGAACTTCCGGACGCTACTAATCAGAGTCCGACAGAACTCGGCCTCAGTGCCCTCATTCAGAATAGGCCCGATGACGGCTCCCATATCGAAGGGGATGGGCATCTCCAGTTCGCCCGACAGCAGCGAGATGTAGCCTGCTCTGATGCGCTGCTGCAACTCCGTCGTCTCGAAGTACTCCCCTTTCTCCGTCAGCGCTCTCAGGCTCCCGCTCTTGATCCTCTTCAATGCGACCTCAGGATCGCAATCAACCCAGATACAGAGGTCAGGGACCAATGCAGCCGAGTTCATGTGGGCGACCCTGTCGATTCCGAGCCCGCCGACGATTCCCTGATAGACGAGTGAGGAGTGGATGTTGCGCTCGCTGACCACAGCCTTGCCCTCCTCGAGACGAGGTAGTATCCAACCGTGAGAGTGGTCTACCCTGTCGGCTGCAAACAGGCCGGCCTCCTGTTCTGGGGTCATGGTCTTCCTGCGTACGGCCTCGATTGCCAGTCGTCCCAGAGGGTGTTTTCTCCTGGGCTCCCCGGTAATCTCTACAGCAGCGAACGAGAACTCCTTGCTCAGGACTTCAGAGACGACCTTGGTCGCCAGTCCCTTGCCGCTCCCATCGCCGCCTTCTATCGTAATCAGGTACACGGGCAAACCTCGAACTAATCCTCTGTGTGGTCTGTGAACTGATCCCTAGCGAGATGCGTCATCCCCATACCGAGGAGGATGAACATAGGGCCAATGAAAAGCATGCCTCGGCTCCAAAGTCCGAAGAAAGAGAGCCACCAGGTGCGTCGGTAGTGGTCGCCCCGGTAAGCCTCCAAGCCGCCCACCATCCCGGCGAGCCCGGCCAATAACGTCAGTCCGGCGATGGTGGTGCCGATTAGCACCGACTCGGCGAGATGGCTCTCGCCGGTCATGTCAGACTCGTAAAGCCCGTCACCCGGAGTGAGAGTGATGGATATCTGGGCGTGATCGCCTGGAATAAGCAGTATCCTGACTGTTACGTTCTCAGGGTGGTCGACAAGCAGTGTCGAAGCGCGTCTGGGAATCTCCTCGACCGAGAACCTCCCTCCTGAGTCGGTGAAATCATGACCTATCTCAAGTTCGTCCGAATCGAGGATNCTGACCTTAACGCCTTCGACAGGGTCACCTCCAGTGGTGTTGTCCTCCAACGCCGTGTTCACCATTCCATTGACATCGGCGACACCATCGGAACTGTCTAGTTGGCCAGTCAGAATCTCGCCGACGTCGGCGGATATCAGAGCGACTCCGAGTATTGCCCCGAGCAGACTACCGATGAATATCATCAGCGCCCCGGCGACTCTGGTGGCAGAGTCTATCGAGAGGTCATGCAGCCATAGTTCNACGGCACTGTAATCGTCGAACTCGTCGTCGCNCATCGGGCTTCACCTCCCNCTTACTTCTCCTCGCTGGGAGCCGGCGGCTGTTCAGTTTGCCGCCTAGCGATCATCAGGACAAAGAATCGTACGATTGCGCTCAGAAGACGCAAGGAACTCAGGATAATGACCAATGCTGCAATCAGGAGAACCGACGATATCCCCTCCAGGATGCTCAACGGCAGAGGTTCCGAGATGTTGTCGTCGGAGGGTGTCTGAGAGTTCTCGAACGAAACCAAGTGCATCGAGGTCCAGTTCTTGCCGGTAATCAGGAATGCATCCCGCTCTGGGAAGTAGGCTATCCCGTTCAACACGTCATTGTACCCGTCAGACTCGTTCTCGGTCAGAACCGAGGCGTCTATGGTCGACTTGACCTCGCCGGTGGTCTTGTCGATGGCGATGATAGAATCGCTGCCCCACACGTTCGCATACACCGTCTGACCGACGCACTCGAGCTCGTTGAGCAGGTCCACCTCGATGCCCTGATTAGTTACGGNGAGCGTTGCTTCAACGGAGAAGTTNGATGGGTTCCTGAAAGTCAGATCTGAAGTTCCGTTGGACATAANCAGATGGTTTCCGTCGTAGCACAGCCCCCAGCCCTCGCCGGAGTACGTGTGATTAGCGATGACCTCGAGCGTTNCGATNTCGAAAACCAAGGCAATCTCCTCCCTCCAAGTGAGCATCACGATAGTGTNCCCGACAACGGTGATGCCCTCTCCGAANAGGCTCTGGTCGAGTCGTGTCTGGCGCAGCACCTCCCCGCTCGAGGGATCCACTTCCCTAAGGCTGGAACTGCCGTANAGACCAGTGCTCTCGTAAAGTAAGCCGTCGTGCATCTCCAATCCCTGGGTGAATGCCCCCTCGTCGTGGGAATGAGACGATATGACGTGCAATTCAGTCGCTTCTGGGCCACCTTCAGCAGCGACAGGTGCGAATGTCAGAAGCAGTACGACCAGCAGAGTCTGGAAGACGCGTGGCGCCGGGCCGGGCCGAATCATGTACGAACGATGCTCCATCGATGTTAAAATAGGTCTTTGAGCGGATTGAACCTGAATACAACACGGAGTGTTGAACATGGAAGGAACCAGAACAGCGGCCTCACGCAGAGCACCTCTGCTGCTCATCGCGACCATGTTGCTCGCTAGCCTCTCCCCCATGGCCCTGGCAGAGCCTGAGTCAGATGAACCGTTTCTTGAAGTCATGTCGGGTGACCTGACGGACTTCACTCCCTCTATTGAGGGCAAGCGGTACATGTTCACCGAGGATGCCGAGCCAGTCTTCTCAGCCACTGGCTTCCTGAAGATGGAATGGAGGGACGCGGGCTATCCTGGGCTGGTCCTTCCATTCTCGCCCGGTTATCTCAACTCGAGATCCTCGGCCCGCTCTTGCGAGGACGCTTGGAGCCAAGGTGAGACGGGGAACATCTCAACTGCCAGCGGGACGGTGGCTGTGACCGTACAGAAGATATCGGCCAACTCGGCCATACTGGTGGAGGACGGGCAGATCATCCCCTCAACCACCCTCAACGACATCGCCTCGACCTGGGAATCGACCATCTATCCGACAGACACGACATATTTCGGCACCCCTCCGGACGTAGACAACAACTGTCAGNTCGAGATTGCCCTAATCTCGATTGACGGGGCCGGGGGCACTGGCGGTTACTTCTCCCCTGGAATCTCATCCGTCAGGGAGTCCGTTTTCGTCGACGTCGACGACCTGAGTTGGAGGAATACCATCCTAGCGCACGAGTTCCAGCACCTGCTGCACAGCGCTCGTGACCCCTACGAGTTTCTGTGGATTGACGAAGGCGCGGCCGACATGGCCGCATACCTCTGCTTCGGGGTCACAGACACGCTGACCGGCCACGCCAACGCATGGTCGCAGGACAGCAGCCTCGGCGTGCGGTGGTGGAATGGCAGGATAGCCGACTACGGTGCTGGTTTCATGTTCCTGATGTACCTCGCTGACAAGCTCGGTGGCGGGGCCGCGATTCAACGTCTCGTAGCCGACACCGCCACAGGGGGGGCTGCTATCGAGAACCTCGCGCAGAATCCCGAGACTGGCGCTACTGCTATCGGGACCACGATGAGCGAGATTTATGCCAACTTCAGCGCCGCCGTCTCTCTGGACAGTGCGCAGGGAGCATTCGGTTTCTCGAACCTCGACCTGACCTCGGGATGCATCGCCGCATATGTCTGCAAAGCCCAGATGAGCGGTTACAACGACCAGTGGGTGAACGACTGGAACAGCTCCAGCCAGAGCATCGAGGGTTGGGGGATGAGGGCCTACAAGTTCGCTCAAGGCTCTGGAGCCCCTCTCAATCTGATGGTACAACCAACTCAATTCGGCTTCGACGGCGCCATCATGGCCAAGGATGCTGACACCGGAACGTGGTCGATGAGCAGCCTGAGAATGGACTCTGGGACAGGAGCCGGGACGGGACTCGTTCACGGCTTCGGTAACACCACCGATGAGGTTTGGCTGCTGACATGGTACGAGTCGATGGTCAGCGACTGCGATTACAACTACGCCAGCTGCGGCATCACATTCGGCGCCTACCCCACCGCGATGCTGACTGTCTATGCCGGTCTCATCACGGACCCGGCTGAGGTGTCGATCGATGCCATCACTCCCTTCGACAGAGATGGTAACAACCTCGACGACAGCGTACAAATTGATCTCGATGTGCTGTCGAACGCGTTCTTCGAGATACTCGAGGTGACGGTCGGGGCCTATGTCAACAACACGCTGACTGACTCTGTGGTGTTCGACATCACCGCCGGCGACAGCGTACCTTCTCCGAGGAGCGTCTGGTTCACACCGCCCTCCTCGGGTGAATGGACATTCGGAATCAGTATCCGCGATGTTACCGGGGAGGTCGTCGACCAAGCCTTTGCCCTGCCAATGACCATTGCCAACATGGAGCCAACCACCTCGGGGTCGATGTCCACCTCGATGACTCAGACATGGCTCCCCGTAGGCATGTTCGGCTCTGGCTACGACTCATGGGGCTTCGGTCAGATCAACGGCACTTTCAGCCACAACGAGACACCGACAGGGTACTTCTGGGATCTCGGCGACAACAATTCCTCTGGACTGAAGAACCCCGTCCATTCCTACCTCAATCCAGGGGATTACCAGATTGTCTTGGTGGTACAGGACCAAGGGGGGTACTACTCCGAGCCACAGTCTTGGAATATCTCGGTCAGTGACGCCTCCGACCCGATCCCGGAAATCTCTGTCGATGGGGTGGTGATAACCGACGAACTTGTGCTGCTGACGGACCAGAGGGTGCAATTCTCAGCGAGAGGGACCACGGACAACGTCCCTCTAGAGCAACTCGATTTCACCTGGGACTGGGGCGATGGTCAGTCTGAGTCAGGCCAAGGTCTGACTGGGTCAGGGCACTCTTGGGTCGACGGCAGTGCCGATGGGATCATCTACACGCTCATCCTGACCGTTGATGACGGCAACCACATCGTCGAGCATTCTCTGTACATCAGAGTGCTGAACCGCCTGCCCAAGCAGATCTTCGACGAGCCACTCCAAACCTACACACTGACACCGCTGACAATGCCGACTGTCTTCGAGGACTCAGATGGGATGATTGTGGAGTATTTCTGGTACTTCGAGGGCGGCGTCAACCTTGGTGGCTCGGGAATGAGTCTGACCTCCAACTTCTCGGAAACCGAGTCAATCCTCCAAAACCCGAGCGTCGGATGGCTGGAACCGGGGATGAAGAACGTCACAATCGAAGTCACCGATGACGACGGGAACTCGTCTGTCGCTATCCTCCAGGTGCAAGTGCTGAACCAGCGTCCAGTAGCCGTCTTCTCGAGGCCTGTCGACGGCACTGTCGAAACCACCTACACTTTTGAGAGCGAGTCATTCGATCCTGACGGCGACACCTCCCTGCTTCAGACGATTTGGGAGATCTCGGGGCTCAGCGAGCCAGTGTACAACGTCTCCTCGGTCAGCCACACCTTCCTTGAGCCGGGTCTGTACACAATTGCCCTGACCGTCATCGACGACAGGGGCCTGTCTTCGGCCACTAAGTCATACTCCCTCAGGATAGAGAACCCACTGCCGGTGCCCGAACTCACCTTCAGCTGCCCCAGCGTCAACGGCACCGTTCTGGATGGCATTCCGGAGGACCTGGGGGTCGTGGTCTGGCAGATTCCGCATACTCGCGATGGCAGCGCATTCGTTGCACCAGGCGACCCGATACGGTTCGACGGTTCCGATAGTACGACGCCGACCCTCTGTTCATCGGCAGGACATCGACCGACCCAAGCGACCCTGAATGGAATGGAATCGTGTCATGGATCTGGGACTTCGGTGACGCCAGTCCACCAGTACACGGCCCCGTGGTCTGGCACGCTTACGAGATACCAGGGACCTATGCCGTCACCCTAACAGTAGTAGACGGCTTCGAGGGGGGCGAGACCAACATCACCTCACTGACCGTGCACGTCTCCGTGGCACCGATTATCCTGACGAGAGATCCGATTTCAGCCGATTACGTGGGCCTGGGGGACTTGGTTCTACTGAATGCCAGTGCCACCGACGCCGACCTGACGAACGGCATAGAGGCCTGGCTCGATGTCGATGCCTCCGACGACAGCGATGGCGATGGCGATCCCGCGAACGACCGAGACANGTCTCTGACCGGCCCCCTGACCGTCAGATGGGACCTCAACGCAATGGATGACACCAATCTGGATGGCGACTATCGCAATGACTGGCTCTGGGGGAATCAAACTTGGAACCAGCCTGGTGAAATCAGAATAGTGATGCAGGTATGCGACGGAGTCGGTGTCTGCTCCTCCGAGGACTACGTCATCACCGTGCTAGCCATTCAAGAGGATGACCGGCCTATGTCTCTAGCTGACCTCACTTGGAGTGATCTCGTGCCCGACAGGAAGAGCGGGGGGCTGCTGGCCCTCGTTGCAACCGTCCTCTTGCTCGGGTGGTTGATTATGAGGCAGAAGGACGAGGACGAGCTCGACGCCGAAGAAATGCTCGAGACCTACGACGTCNCTGAGGTGGAGGTCGAAGGAGGTCTGCCGGGAATGGANCAGCACAATCCCCCGCCTCAACCGAAGTACCTGACTGTCGNAGAGCGAAGAAACAAGGAGTCCGGATANATCCGACCTATCCGGACGAGGAGGCGCTGAGCGTGAGGAACGGCCCTAGGAAGCTCACTGCGACCCTGATCAACCTCTGTCTGCTCCTGCCTACGGTTGCCGTGTTCATCGCCGTCATTGCAGCCCCAATCGCATCGGCGGAGGCTTCCTGCGATGACCCATCGAGTGACATACCCGCAATCGATCAATACTTTGAGGAACACAGCGTCGAGGACGGCTGGGGCATTTGGTGGGAGGGCGGTAGCGAAGATCTAAGATCACTCGATGTGGGTTTCAGCACTGAGATGGAGATAGAAAATGACAGCGCCAACGCCATCAGCATGGAACTGGTGCCTGGCTATTGGTACACCTTCTGCATCACCCTTGTCGCCGACTCTGCCTCTCCGCCCAGCATGGGGGCTATAGGCGACGTCTACCTGATGACTGAGAGCAACTGGAACCGCTATACGAGCAGTTACGCCGACAGAGAGTGGGAGGACCTTGAAGAGGTGGTCAACACAATGCCGGTGGAGTGGCGAGACATGTTCGTCTGGCTCCCGTTCAGAGACGTCCACGCTTACGAGAGCGTTTCCAGCGAGGTCTTCTCAGTGGCGATCGATTCCAGCGGCTCGATGTGGTCGTCCGTCGACTGGTTTGAGAGTGGTGACGCGAAGTACTACCTCGTCGTCGACGGATGGGACAACAGCAGGAACACCGACCGGGGTGCGGCCGGAGGGACCATGCAAGTGGAGATTCTCGTAGATGTGGAGGAGCGGACGACCCTTCCTAGTTTCATCGCATACATCCTCATCGCGGCTCTGCCACTGGCCTGCATCATAGCCCCTCTGATAATTCACAGCAGGTACATGAGTGCGGGCCTTGGTGATAATGAGGAAGAGCTCCGCCACGTACCTTATCTGGAAGACGAGAGCGACGAACGCGATGGCACCGGCTAAGCGGCTTCATATTCAAGCAACTGCCACGCAGTCAGTAGGTCTGATGCGTTGATTCGTCCTTGCCTAGATAGGTGCCATCCCGTCTCCATTGTCGTGTAGACCATGGCCTGCCCCAGCAGGGGGGCGTGTATTCGAGTCCAGTCACCGCCCGAGCCCGAGCCCATGATCGCGTTGGGGGTGTCTGAGCCGTTTAGAGACCAAGCGGCCTCAAAGAGGCGCAGACCGTCGTGCCGGCCCAAGGTACGGTAGCACATCTTCACTATCTCACCGGCATCGGAGTTGTCCTCGACATCCTCGATGATCTCCGATGCCGATGGAGGCTGATCCGAAGTGTGCTGAGAGGCGATTATTCTGGTCTTGCCCCCGGCTGAATCAACCAGTGCCTTGCGTGACTTGGGCTCTATGTCCAACTCAAGGTCGACCCAACTTACGCCACTCTCGATTGCGGCAGACAGAATCTCGATGCGCTGTTCCTCGGCGCCGGGATAATGCCCTCCTTGGCGCTTTGGACGGCAGGTGAGCACCACGGGCAGCTCGATACCCTGCTTGAGGGATGCAAGCGCTGTATGGATGTCTACCGAGTCCAATGGCTGTGGTATCATCTCTGGCTCTACGAACTTGGGACGAACGCGCTCGCCCCTGCCTTCCTCCGCCTTTTCCTCACGGGGAACGGGCTCAGGCATCTGCTCGACCACCCAGAGTTTGTCCAGTCGGATCTCCACAAGGTCGGCCCCTGTAGCTGTGGCCATCGCAGCGTCCTTCAGCATCTCATCGACAGTGCACCCACTCAGAGTCACGCAGATGAGAGGTCGAGCCATTCGCCCGCTCCACCTTGGCGTTCTGTTTAACCGTGTCGTGGAGGCGGGGAACAGGCCTTTAGGCCTGAAATCGGTCGAAAATAACCATTTTTCTCTGTTTTGTGGGTCCCCCTTAGGAGGGTTGAAGAACCCCACAAGCACACGATTGTAGTGATATGCTGAGGGTTCCCTAAGGGAACCCTCAAAAAAAGGGTCGAAACCATGGCTGACGGGTACGATGCAGGCAGCATCCAAGTCCTTGAGGGACTGGAGGCAGTTAGGAAGCGCCCGGGCATGTATCTGGGTGACCCGCATGATGGCTCCGCCCTCCACCACTGCATCTGGGAAGTGGTCGACAACGCCGTCGACGAGCACCTTGCTGGGTACAATCACACCGTCGAAGTGAACCTCGAGAAGGACGGTTCTGTGACCGTCATCGACCACGGCAGGGGAATCCCGGTGGACAAGCACCCGGAGGAGGGCGTCAGCGCTGCCGAGGTCATCATGACCAAGTTACATGCCGGCGCTAAGTTCGACAACGAGTCCTACAAGGTCGCCGGTGGCCTGCACGGCGTCGGCGTGAGTGCTGTCAACGCAGTGTCCGAAAAACTGACCATGACCATATACAGAGGTGGCAAGGTATGGTTTCAGGAATACGTCAAAGGTGAAAAGAAGGCTGCACTGAAAGCCACTGGGAAGTCCGATACCACGGGGACGGAGATCAACTTCAAGCCCGACCTGGACATCTTCAAAGATGTCACGGACTACGACTTCGATCAAATCAATATCAGACTGCGCCGTACGGCCTTCCTCAACGCCGGTCTGCGAATCTGGCTACGCGACTTCCGCGGTGAAGACGCAGTCGAGATCGAGCACAAGTACGACGGCGGCCTGAAGGAGTACGTACAGGCGATGAACGAGAAGAAGGAGGTCATTCACGATGAGATCTTACACATCATCGGAACTAAAAACGGCGACAAGGGCGAGGTTCAGGTCGAGGTAGCCATGCAGTGGACCGATGCGTACTCGGAGGCGATTCACTGCTTCACCAACATCATCCACAACACCGACGGGGGCACTCACCTGTCCGGGCTGAAGAGCTCTCTGACCCGGACGGTGAACGCATACGCCCAGTCTAGGAAACTGCTGAAGAACGTCAGCAGCCTGTCAGGCGACGACGTCCGAGAAGGGTTGTCGGCGGTCATCTCTATCAAACATCCCGACCCTTCCTTCAACGCCCAGACCAAGTCCAAACTGGTGACCAACGAGGTCGCCGGGATCGTTGAGCAGATCGTTAACGACAAGTTGGGCGACTACTTCGAGGAGAACCCGTCCGTCGCCCGCTCCATCGTCGACAAGGCCGTCCTCGCCAGCAAAGCGAGGGACGCTGCACGCAAGGCCCGTGTGATCTGACACGGAGAAAAGGCGTGCTGGAAGGCGGAGGCCTGCCTGGGCAACTGGCNGACTGCCAGTCACGGGACCCTGCGGAATGCGAGCTTTACATCGTCGAGGGCGAGAGCGCGGGCGGCTCTGCGAAGACCGCTCGAGACAGACGCACGCAGGCCGTGCTCCCTCTGCGTGGCAAGATTCTCAACGTCGAACGGCAGCAGCGTAACCTGACCAAGGTCTTCTCGAACGAGCAAATCCAGCGAATGATTCGAGCCCTTGGCGCTGGAGTTGGCAATGAGGAGGAGGACGAAGGCGCGTTCGACCCGGAGAAACTGCGTTATGGCAAAATCATCATCATGACCGATGCAGACATCGACGGAGCCCACATCCGCACCCTCATCCTCACTTTCATGTGGCGCTTCATGAGGCGCGCCATAGCCAACGGCAACGTGTTCATCGCAGCTCCACCACTGTTCTCAGTATCGCGTGGTAAGCACACTGAGTGGGTACACAGCGAGAAGGA
>JGI26063J44948_1000403_pt1 | contig 11406 bp, 13 predicted proteins | sample MarorgKNORR_S2LV_4_FD_44948 | JGI IMG/M metagenome (IMG submission 44948) | reverse complement strand
ATAGTTTTATTTTGTATGTATTCGCTTTCTCCATTAAAATCTGTAACAAATCCTCCAGCTTCCTTGACCAAAATAATACCTGCNGCGANATCCCAATAATTTAAATTTCTCTGCAAAAAACCATCACATCTCCCCGCGGCTACATATGCCATATCGAGCGAAGCACTTCCTAATTTTCTGATAGGAGTAAGTACTTTTATTGAAAATTTATAATATTCTTTTAAAGCTAATTCTCTGTTTTTGGCATCACGTTTAGGTCCGCCTGTAAAAATCATACAATCTTCTAGTTTTGATCTAGATGAAACACGCATTCTCTGATTGTTCATATATGATCCGTTACCTTTTTCGGCAGTAAACATTTCATCTTTAATAGGGTCATAAATAATTCCACATATTATTTCTTTGTTATGTTCTAACCCTACCGATATTGCAAAATGAGGTACGCCATGAAGAAAATTTGAAGTTCCATCTATCGGATCAATGATCCATTTAAAAGAATCATCATTATTTATTTCACCAATTTCTTCACTTAAAATGGAATAACTTGGTCTTGCTTTAAGCAATTCGTCAATAAGAATTTTTTCTACTTTTTTGTCACAATTAGTTACAAAATCACCAGGACCTTTAAGAGAAACTTGAAGATTTTCTATTTCTCCAAAATCTCTAATCACAGTTTTTGAAGCTTTTCTACAAGCTTTTACCATGACATTTATATTTGCCGAGTTGAGTTTCATTTATTTAATTTTTTTTACATACTCTAAAGTTCTTGTATCTAAAATTATTTTATCATCAGCATTGATAAAGGGAGGAACCATAATTTTGATACCATTTTCCAGAGTTGCTGGTTTGTAAGATGAAGAAGCCGTCTGGCCTTTAATCGCGGCATCCGTGGTTTCAATTTTTAACTCTACTGAAGATGGTAAATCAACCGATAAAGCTTGCTCGTCATGAAATTGCACATTCACTTCCATATTTTCCTTTAGCAATTTACTTTTTTCTCCCAATAAAGATTTGTTAATTTGAATTTGTTCAAAATTAGTTTGATCCATAAAATGACAGCTGCTTTCATCTTCATAGAGAAAACTAAATTTTTTATCATCCAAAATTGATTTTTCAACAGAGTCACTAGATCTGAATCTTTCATTTAATTTTGTTCCTTTTTTTACACTTTTAAGTTCGACCTGATTAAAGGCGCCACCTTTGCCAGGCTTAACATGTTGAGCTTTTAAAACTGACCACAAATCATTTTTGTGCTCAATTATCATTCCTGGTTTAATTTCATTTCCTAGTATTTTCATTGTTTATTTAAATTTGTTTATTGCTGAAACAGGATCTAATTTTTTGTTATTCCAAACATAACTAGAACAAGCAATAAAGTCAGCTCCATTAGATAAAACTTTTTTATAATTGGAATTATTTAATCCACCTATTGCAACGATGGGCATATTAATTTTTTTTTTAGCCCAACGCAATATTCTTAAGTTGGCTCTAAAAGCAGATTTTTTTGTAGAAGATTTAAAAAATGACCCAAAGGCAATATAATTTGCACCATGCTTTTTTGCTTTTAAGGCTAATTTTTTTGAATTATGACATGTCACTCCAATGATTTTATTTTTTCCTAATATTTTTCTAGTGTTAACAAAATCCATATCTTTCTGACCAATATGACAACCATTAGCACCAATTTTCTTTGCAACAAAAGGTTTATCATTAATTAAAAATTTAACATTATTTTTTTCAACTATTTTTTTAATTTTTTTACTTATTTTTAAAAAATTTGAATTAGATATTTTTTTTAATCTCAATTGGAAGTATTCAATTTTATTAGTTTTTAGTATTAGATGAAGCTCTTTATAAAACTTAACTCCTTTTATCCTTTGAGGCGATATTAGATAAATATATCTTTTCAATTTTTGTTAAGCAGTTATTTGATTTTCTAAATCCAAACTCCATTTTGCAGAAGTGGAAAGACCATTCATTTTAGATCTATGATTAAAGATTTTTTGGGTATTGGTTGTATCTTTAATATCTTTTGACCAATTTTTTAGAGCGCTTTGTTGTAGAGCTCTTCCATATGAAAAACTCATTACAAAACTTGTATCATTAATTTTATTAATCTCATTTAAATTTTGTGTTGCTTCAACTTCAGTTTGTCCGCCTGATAAAAAAGCTATTCCTGGAACATCGCTAGGAACGTTTTCTTTTAAACATTCAAGGGTCATTTTTGCTATTTCTGAACAGTTGCTTTTATTTTTTGATTTGTTTCCGGGTAAAATCATATTAGGTTTTAATATTGTTCCTTTAAGATTTACATTGTGTACGTTTAATTCTTTGTAACATTCTCTCAAAACTCTAGTGGAGACTTCATAGCACTTGTTGATGTCATGTTCGCCATCCATTAATACTTCAGGCTCAACAATTGGAACCATTTTTGCTTCTTGAACTAAAGCTGCATATTTTGCTAATGCCTGTGCATTAGATTTAATTGCTAATTCAGAAGGGTGTTTTTCAGAAATATTATATACCGCTCTCCATTTTGTAAATCTTGCTCCCAATTTAAAATATTCACTTAGTCTTTCTCTTAATCCATCTAATCCTTCCGTAACTTTTTCTTCTGGAGAGTCAGCTAATTTTTTTGTGCCAGTATCTACTTTTATTCCAGGAATTGATCCAAAGCTTTTAATTAATTCAGGTATAGTTTTGCCAGAAGAAGTTTTTTGTTTTATCGTTTCATCATAAAGTATTACTCCTCCAATAAAATTTTTTATTCCCTCTGCGGAAAATAAAGTTTCTCTAAATTTGAGTCTATTTTCAACCGTTGATAACACATTTACACTGGTTAATCTTTTTGTCATAGTTCCAGTGCTTTCGTCAGCAGCTAGTATACCTTTGCCTTTTGCTAATATCTGTTTTGCAATGTTTTCTATTTCACTCATCAATTTCTAAAGCTTTTATACCAGGTAAAACTTTTCCTTCAAGAACTTCCAAAAAAGCTCCACCCGCAGTTGATGTATATGTAAATCCATTAGAACACTTAAAAGTATTTATTGCTGCAACCGTATCTCCTCCACCAGCAATAGAAATAAGAGATTTATTTTTAGTATTTTCAGATATTTTCTGTGCAATTTTATTGCTTCCTACCGAGAATTCTTTTACTTCGAAATAACCTGCTGGACCATTCCATAAAATTGTTTTTGATTCGTCTATTATTTTATAAATATTTTGTATAGTTTTTTCACCGATGTCTAAAATTAAATCTGTATTGTCAATCTTATCTAGGTTTTTCAATTGACCTTTTGAACTATGATTTTTTGACACCACTACATCTTGAGGTAAGACGAGATTGCAGTTATTTTTCTTAGATTTTTTTATAATATCTTCTAATAAGTTTTCTTGATTTTCTTCAAACATCGATTTTCCAATATTATAACCTTTGTGTTTTATAAAGTTATTTGCCATAGCTCCAACAATGACAATGGTCTCCATTTTTTGTATAAGATTGGTCAAAAGACCTATTTTAGTAGAAATTTTTGATCCTCCAACGATACAAGAGACAGGTTTTTTTGCATCGTCAATTAACATTTTTATAGTATTAATCTCCTCAATTAACTGTTTTCCGGCGAACGAATCTATATGTTTTGTTATTTCACAAATAGATGCATGCTTTCGATGAGAGCACGAAAAGGCTTCATTAATGTAAATATCTCCAATTTTAGAAAGTTCTTTAGCAAAGGATTTTGTATTTAGCTCTTCTTCTTTGTTAAATCTCAGGTTTTCCAGCAGCAAGATTTCTCCATTAGCAATTTTTTTTGAATTTTGAATTGCTTTCAATCCAATACTCTCGTTTAAAAAAACTACATTTTTATTAAGATAATTAGATAATTTTTTTGCTATTGGTTTTAAAGTTAATCTAGGAACGATTTTACCTTTAGGTCTTCCTATATGCGAAATAATTATTATTTTTGCTTTCTTATTTATTAAAAATTTTATAGTTGGTAACACTTTTTCAATTCGAGAAGACTCAGTTATAGATCCATTATTTGTAGGAACATTGAAATCAACTCTTAATAAAACTCTTTTTCCTTCTACACTAAGATTATTGTCTAAATGATTTATTTTGACCATGACATATTAAATCTTACCAAAATAATTTGCCAAATCGCACATTCTAGATGCGAAGCCCCACTCATTATCATACCAAGCAGATACTTTTGCCATTTTATTTTCTATAACTTTTGTTAACGAAAGATCAACTATTGCAGAATGAGAGTTATGATTAAAATCTGAAGAGACAAGCGGTTCATCACTTGTATCTAAAATATTTTTAAGTTTTGATTTTGAATCTTTTAAAAAAGAATTATTTATTTCTTCAACTGTTAAATTTTTTGATGAAGAAAATGCAAATTCAATTAGTGATACGTTAGACGTTGGCACCCTGATTGAAATTCCTTCGATTTTATCCTTTAAGTCTGGAATAATATCACCCAATGATTTTGTGGCACCAGTTGTTGTTGGTATTATTGAATTGGGAGCGCTTCTCGCTCTTCTTAAGTCTTTGTGGGAGTTATCCAGCAATCTTTGATCAGTTGTGTAAGAGTGTATTGTAATCATAAAACCTCTTTCAATTCCAAAGTTTTTATTTAACACCTGAGCTACTGGCGCCAGACAATTTGTAGTACATGATGCTGCGGAAATTACTTGATCACTAGATTTTAAAATTTTTTCATTTACACCAAAAACAATATTTATGGCACCTTTACAAGGAGCTGAAACAATAACTTTTTTTGCACCCGACTTAATATGTTGAGTTGATTTTTCTTTTGTATTAAATTTTCCGGTACACTCTAAAACAACATCTACTTTATATTTTTTCCAATCTATTTTTGAAATTTCAGTTTCGTTCAAAATATCTATTTTTTTTCCGTTAATTTCAATTGCTTTATCAGTATGGCTTATTTTGGTTTTCAACTTTCCGTGCATTGTATCGTGTTTTAATAAAAAGCTACTTACTTCAGCATTACTTCTATTATTGATTGCTACGACTTCAAGATCTTTTCTATTATTTTCAATAATTGATCTTAGTGTCATTCTTCCAATTCTACCAAATCCATTTATTCCAACTTTTAAGGTCATTACTATTTTTTCAGCATTTTCCTAATTAGTTTAATAATATTATCGCTAGTTAAATTAAAATGTTCATACAATTCTTTATGTGGTGCAGTTTTTCCAAAAGATTTCATTCCTAAAGACACTCCCTCCGCGCCAACATATTTTTCCCAGCCAAATATGCTACCTGCTTCGATAGAAATTTTAATAGAGTTATGTTCAATAACTTTTTCTTTGTATTCTTTTGGTTGTTTATCAAATAATTCTTGGCAAGGCATAGAAACTACTTTTGAGTTGATGTTGATGTTTTGTAATTTATTTAATGCATCAATAGCAATTTGAACCTCAGAACCAGATGCTATTAATGTAACTTCAGGATTAGGGTTAGTTTTTTTAAGCTCGTAGCCTCCTAGGCTGCTCATATTTTTTTTTGTGAGTATTTCAGTGACAAACGGAAGTTTTTGTCTTGATAAGGCTATCACGCTGGGATTAGTACTACTTTTTAAGGCAATTTCCCAACATTCAAGTGTTTCAATTGTGTCTGCTGGTCTAAACAGATTCAGGTTTGGTAATGCTCTCAGATGGGCCAAATGTTCAATCGGTTGATGAGTTGGCCCGTCTTCACCCAATCCAATAGAATCATGAGAAAATATATAAATAACTTTCAAGCCCATAAGAGCTGACAATCTTAGTGAAGGTTTACAATAGTCTAAGAAAATTAAAAAAGTTCCTCCGTACGGAATTATACCTCCGTGAAGAGCCATACCGTTCATAATTCCTGCCATACCATGTTCTCTCACTCCGTAGTGAATGTAATTTCCATTAAAGTTGGAAGGTTTAATTATTGTTGAATATTTTGTTTTTGTGTTATTTGAACCACTTAAATCTGCTGATCCACCAACTAATTCTGTTAAAGTTTTTGTAATTTCTTCTAAAACAAAAGAGGAAGATTGTCTTGTTGCTATATGAGGTTTTAAATCAAAAAATTTTTTCTTTTGTTTTTCTATAAGATTATCAAAATTCTTGGGTAATTTATCATTGGTAATTCTTGAAATTTCATCTTTTACTTTTTTACTTTTTTTATTGTAAACAGAACTCCATTTTTTTTCTTGTAAAATTCCTCTTTCGCCAATTTTCCTCCATTCACTTAGAATTTCTTTTGGAATTTTAAAAGGTTCATATTTCCACTTTAATTTTTTTCTAACAAGAACAACTTCTTTTTCTCCAAGAGCTGCGCCATGCGAGGAGGCCTTGCCCGACTTATTGGGAGAGCCATATCCAATAATAGTTTTACAAGAAATTAAGTTTGGTTTTTTTGAATTTAAACTTTTTTTTATAGCTTTTGATATTTGTTTTTCATTGTGGCCGTTTACTTCTTGGAAGGACCAGCCATAACCTTCAAATCTTTTTTTGTAATTATCAGATACTGTTAATTTTGTAGAACCATCAATAGATACTTTATTGTTGTCAAATAAAACGATAAGATTTTTTAATTTTAGGTGTCCAGCCAAACTCATTACTTCGTGACTTATTCCTTCCATAAGGTCTCCGTCACTGGCAATAGTATAAGTTTTATGGTTGATTAGATTAGAACCAAATTTCTTTTTCATAATTTCTTCTGCGATTGTCATACCAACTGCATTTGATAAACCTTGTCCAAGCGGTCCTGTAGTAGTTTCTATTCCAGAATCTTTTTTGTACTCAGGATGACCTGAGCAAATTGAGTTTAGTTGTCTAAAATTTTGAATGTCCTTTATCGATACACTTTTATATCCAGTTAGATAAAGCAAAGAATACAGAAGCATTGAACCATGACCAGCCGAAAGCACAAAACGATCTCGATTAATCCAGCTCGGGTTTTTTGGGTTAAACCTTAGGTAGTATTTAAATAATACTGTTGCTACATCTGCCATACCCATTGGCAAACCCGGGTGTCCTGAATTTGCTTTCTGAACGGCGTCGATCGAAAGAAATCTTATTGCATTTGTTAAATCTTTGAAGTCAGGACTCACTATAAAACCTATATAGACTTGAACGTGTCAAATCAATAATATGATTTTTAGGGAAATCAAATGAAAAATTACCAGGAAAAAGAAAAAAAATTAGAAAGTGTTCTTAAAAAATTAAACACAATGTCAAATAGAGTTTTTAAAATGAATAATGACATCAATTCTTTAAATTTAGAAAAAAATCAATTATTAAGGGAAAAAGAAGAATCAGATAAAAACTTTAAAAGGCTTTCAAAACGACATCAAGAATTAAAATCTGAATTAGAAAAAATTGACAAAGAAGTGAGTTATAAATTTGGTAATCGAGATAATTTTAATCAAAAAATTGATGAGCTTAATCAGGAAACTGAAATCCTAATAGATGAAATTGAAAAATGGTAAACGTAAACATAAAGTTTAATAATAAAAACTACCTACTATCTTGTGATAAGGGTCAAGAAGAAAATCTTAAAAAATTGGCAAATCATTTAGATTCAAAATATAGCGAATTGAAAAAAAATTTAGGAAATATAGGTGAAAACAAACTTCTATTAATAACAGCAATTCAAATGGTTGATGATTATTTTGATTTATTTCAGAAGGTTAAAAGTACAAAAGATGATTTTGAAAAATTATCAATAAAATTTAAAGAACTTAGATCACTAACAATAAATTATAAAGATGAGAAAGANACAGAAATTGGGAAGCTAAAGGTAGAATTAAACGAGTTTAAAACAATGGTAGAAGAAAGCAAAAATTCGTATGAAGAAATTTTAGACAAAACAACAAAATCAATAGAGAAGTTTATTGAGAACGCAGAAAGCGATCAAGAAAAAAATATTCAGTAAATGAAATATGACAAGACTTATTTGAGAAACAAATCTCTCTTGAAAAGAAAAAAAAAATATTCGAAAANAAAAAAGTTTAATTTTAATTTAATATTTNGTTTAATAAGAAAACATTTCCATAAAAAGAAAATAATTATTGCTGGTTATTATCCTTCAAATTATGAAGTAAATATTCTAAAATTTCTAGAAGAAGCTTCAAAAAAAAATTTTAGAATTACATTACCAGTTATTAAATCTTCAAATCAAATGTCTTTTAAATCATGGGCTTTCAAAGATCCACTCTATGTAAATAAGTTTGGTATGCTAGAGCCCAAAAATTTCAAAGAAAAAATTATTCCTGATTTAATTATGGTTCCACTCGTAGCTTTTGATAATCATTTAAATCGCATTGGTTATGGCAAAGGATATTATGATAGAAGTTTAGGAAAAATTAGAAAAATAAAAAAAAATGCAATTTCTTTAGGTATAGCTTATTCGTTTCAAAAGTGTATACAAATACCAGTAAATAATAATGATTTTAGATTAGATTATATTTTTACAGAAAAGGGAATTATAAATTCAAATTAACTGATTATGAATATTTTAATACTAGGTGATATTGTGGGACCATCAGGAAGAGAAGCTCTAATTAAAAAACTTCCTAACTTAATTAAAAAAAAAAAATTAGATTTTGTAATTGTTAATGGCGAAAATGCTGCAGATTCAGGAGTTGGAATAACTAAAAAAAATACTGAAGAATTTTTTGAGGCCGGCACCGATGTGATCACAAGCGGCAATCATATTTGGGATGAAAAAGAAACAATGGAATTTATTACTTCAGAAAAAAGATTATTAAGACCAGAAAATTTAATTCAAGGGTCTCCGGGTTTAGGGTCTGGTATTTTTAAGTCAAAAAATAATAAAAAAGTTGCAGTAATAAATCTAATGGGAAATATTTTCATGAAAAAATGTGAAGATGTTTTTGAAACGGCAAAAAAATTTATTCAAAAAGTAAAGTTAACAAAAGATGCAGATTTTATAGTTGTTGATATGCATGGGGAAATAACTAGTGAAAAGATGGCTATGGGATACTTGTTCGATGGCAAAGTTACAATATTAGTTGGGACTCACACTCATGTTCCAACTTCGGATCATAGAATACTAGAAAAAGGAACCGCATATCAAACGGATATAGGAATGTGCGGAGATTATAATTCTGTAATTGGAATGAATAGAGATAACTCTTTGAAAAAATTTTTTAAAGATCCGTCTGCAATCAAACATTATCCAGCACTTGGAGAGGCTACAATCTCAGGATTGATGGTTGTTGCTGACGACAACACGGGGTTAGCTAAAAGAGTTGAACCTATTATTGTTGGAGGAGCTTTAGNAAGTAGAATATAATTTATGGCAGGTCACTCACATTGGGCCGGTATTAAACATAGAAAAGGACGAGCAGATAAGCAACGTTCGAAAATTTTTTCTAAATTTTCAAAAGAAATTACTGTGGCTGTTAAATTAGGATCAAAAGATTCTGATACAAATCCAAGATTAAAATCTGCAATACAGGCTGCAAGAGTCGCAAATATGCCTAAAGACAATATTGAAAGAGCAATAAAGAAATCAGAGGTAAATAAAAATTTAAATTATAATAGTCTTGTATACGAAGGTTTTGGACCTGAGAAGGTAGCAATTATTATTGAAGTTTTAACCGATAACAAGAATAGAACAGTTTCTAATATAAGAACAATATTTCAAAAATTTGGAGGAAACTTAGGAGAAACTGGTACGGCCTCACATCATTTCAAACAAGCGGGAGTGATTAGAATTGATAAAAAAAAAATTTCAGATAATGACATTTTAGAATTAGCAATTAATGGAGGAGCCGAAGACTGTTCATCAAATAGTCAACATCATGAAGTGATTNCTGCAAAAGATAATTTTTATAAAGTAAAACTTGAATTAGAAAAGAAAATTCGAAAATTCGTCTCATTTGGTATTGAATGGCTACCTATAAATAAAATTTCATTGGATAAAAAAAAAACTAAGTCTGTATTAAATTTTTTGGAGACACTGGAAGATAATGATGATGTTCAGCATGTATATGCAAATTTAGCAATTGATAATAATTTTGAAGAGAAAATTTTAACATGATAATTTTTGGAATAGATCCTGGAATAAGTGGTGCAATTAGTGTTTTAGAAAACAAAAAAGTTATCGAGGTTTTTGACATGCCCACCATGATTGATGGAAAGAAAAATAAAAAACAAGTAAATGGTGCTCAAGTAACTAATATTATCAAAGAAAGATTGGATGACGAAAAAGAGATTGCGGTTGTTGTTGAACATGTTAATGCAATGCCTGGGCAAGGAGTAACCAGTATGTTTAATTTTGGTCAGTCTTTTGGTGTAATTAAAGGTNTCTGTTCGGCTCTAAGTTTGCCAATACATTTTGTTAGACCAACTAAATGGAAAAAGCATTTTAATTTGATTAAAACTAATAAAGACGCAAGTAGAACAAAAGTAATCCAAGTTTATCCCGAAATATCAAGTAAACTTTCTAGAAAAAAAGATGCAAATAAAGCTGATGCAATTTTAATTGCTAGATATTTCAACGATACGCAAGTTTAATTCCTATAAAAATTTAGTTTTAGTGCCAAATTCATGACACATTTAGATGCACATTAGCTCTAATGGAACAGGAAGTAGCAACACAAGTTGTTGGATTAGGTGGTTCAACAGATTTTTCTTTAATTCAACTTTTTCTTAGAGCAGATTTTGTTGTCAAAAGTGTAATTGTCATTTTAATTGCTGCATCAGTTTATTCTTGGGCATTGATTTTTGAAAAATATAGACTTTTCAAAAGAATAGAAAAAAGTACCAATAGTTTTGAAGAAAAATTTTGGAAATCGAAATCGGCAGAAAGCTTTTATAATTCTCTTACAAATAAAGATCATGATCCAATGGCAAATGTATTTCAATCTGCAATGGATGAATTAATTAAAACTAAATCCAAATCGTCTTCTGTTCAATCTACTAGAGTAAGCAGAGTTATTGAAATTTCCGCTGATAAAGAAATTAAATTAATCGAAAAACATTTTACTTTTTTAGCCACAGTAGGTTCAACCGCTCCTTTTATTGGTTTGTTCGGAACAGTTTGGGGAATAATGAATTCTTTCCAATCAATTGCTATTTCAAGAAATACCAGTCTAGCAATAGTGGCGCCAGGAATAGCAGAAGCACTTTTTGCAACAGCTTTAGGTTTGCTTGCGGCTGTACCTGCTGTAATTGCGTACAATAAATTTAATAGTGATTCAAAAAANTATACCGGACGAATAGAAAATTTTTCTAAAAGATTTATATCAATTATTTAAAATATACTAATGAGCTTTCAATTAAACCGTTCATCCAAGGAACCAATGAGCGAAATTAATGTGACACCGTTTGTTGATGTGATGTTGGTTTTGCTTGTAATTTTTATGGTTA
>JGI26063J44948_1000402_pt1 | contig 11416 bp, 8 predicted proteins | sample MarorgKNORR_S2LV_4_FD_44948 | JGI IMG/M metagenome (IMG submission 44948) | reverse complement strand
TTCGAGTCAGGGCCGCATCTACGAAGTCGAGCCACAGGCTACGGCGCAGCCCGCCGGTGTCGTACCTCCTATCGAGGAGACGGGTGAGCAAGTCCCAGACCCATTCGCGCCCTGCGTTGGCCGAATTGGCCTCGATAGCCTCGAGCGTGGCTAGAGCCTCGGACCAATCCATGTGAGGCAGGGCCTCCAGAACAGCGAAGTAGGCTAAGTTGGAATCCATCTTGGCTAATTCAAGCGGGGATTCGTCAGCGGCGGGCATCAGCTTGCAATCACCATTTGGGTGGGTGTCGACCACATCGCCGAACTTGTTGGTCATGACCAGTTCACTGCCCCCGTTCTCGGTAGGCCTGACATCGAACAAGAAGGCCGTCGGTGTAAGAGCCACCTCTGGCGTTCCAGTACTCGTCGGCGCGGCGCCAGAACCGCTTGTCCTCAGAGGCGAGGCTCTCCAACACCGCGTCGATGACCTGCTTCTCGGAGGCGCAGAACGCGATTCCGACCTCACCACGCTGATAGGCGAAGACCTGCGGGCGCAGCATGCTGGTGTCGGTGATTCCAATCAGTCGGTGGGTAGGCCCATCAGACTGTGCGATGATGAAGAACCATGGTCCGTCGGGGCTGCCGTGAATGTGCGTCTTCTGGATTGCCGAGTAGACCTCCTGCTTGTCCTCAGGGAGCATGATGTAGTCGAGTTCGCTGGTCGGGGCCAGACTCTCTATGACGTGCTCCATCTTGTAGCCGTAGACGCGACGATGCAGGTCGAATGCCAAGGCGCCGACCTCGGTGTCGGTGAAGAACAGCGGCTCCATCCCCCTTTGAGCGAGGTAGTCGGTGACCGAGACGTAGTTCGAGAAGTCGCCGTTGTGGACCAAAGCGCAGTCGATTCCCTGGCCGAAGGGGTGAGCCCCTCCTGGGTGCGTCACCCTGCCTCGAGTCGGGTAGCGGTGGTGGCCGATCCAGACGTGGGCGGTCATTTCCTCGAGTCCGTAGTAGCGGATTACGTCCTCGGCGTAGCCGACTATCTTGAGAATCAGTATGTCGCGTCCATGGCTCAGCACGAATGCGTCGGTGCGTCCATCCTTGGCGTAGAACTCGACATTCAGTGCATGGGTGGTGTGGAAGACGAACTCCTCGGAAGCAGCCTCTCTGTCGTTCGGGTCGATGACGTCGCCGAGTTTGTCTGCGATGAACCGGTCCAACTCCTCCTCCCGAGGCCTGACGAAGTAGCAGACTACGTCCGGAGGTCGGGCGTCAAGTGCGGGCATATCACTCTGCCAAGTCGGCAGTTTCGGCATCTCGTGGACATGATCGATATGGAAGTTGGGATGAATGCTGGACTCTTCGACCGCATCGCGGTGGCCCGCATCGAGGTAAGCCACTGCATAGAGATATGATCCAGACAGGGTGGCTGCATCGACTCCGAACTGCTCGGGATCGAGTCCGACCATCGCGACTCCTCCGCCCTTGCCGTTGCCTCTGTTCCTCATCTGCTCTAGCGAGTCGAACAGATGACGCCCTGCCACAGGTATCTCGGAGGCTAGTCCGATTACTCCGCATCCGCCCTCGGCGGCGTCCTCATCGCNTCGATCGAACCTCGGATGGCTGGCCGTCATCTCGCGGCGGGCCTGCATAATCACCTCAGGGTCAATCATTCGCCAGTCTCCTTACCGATGTATCTCAGAAGATCCGTACGGCCCCTGAGCTCCTGCACGTTGTTCAGACCGAGTTTGCGTAGGATATCGCGCAGGCGCCATTGCATAGCGGTGTAGAGGTTGTCCAGTCTCTTCTCGCCCCAGTCCTGCTGAACCCATTCCTGCAGTTCGATATCAGTGGTGGTCAGACCCCANGGGCAGCCGCGCCCGGAAGGGCCTCCTTCGCAGTTTGCGCATCTGGTGCAGCCCATACCAACGAGGTCTGTGGTACCCAACACACATCCGTCCGCACCCAAAGCGATGGCTTTGGCGATGTCGTCTGCGGTGCGCACGCCGCCGCTTGCAATCAGAGTGACCTCGTCGCGGACGCCCTCCTTCTGCAGGAACTTGTGCACCTTCGGGATGGCGAGCTCGATAGGCATCGCGATGTTCTTCTTGGCTATCTCCGGTGCAGCCCCGGTGCCGCCGTAGCCGCCGTCCAGATGGATGATATGGGCACCGGCGTAGTACGAGCCGACGGCGACCATGTCGACATCATGAGGAGTGCTCACCTTGACAGAAAGAATGGCTTTCGGATTGANGGTTTCAATCCAGTCCAGATGCTTTGAGTGGTCCTCGACCGAGTAAGTGGAGTGGAACGGGAACGGGCTGAACAGACTGACGAAAGGAACGGAGCCACGCAGTTTGGCGACCTCTTCGCCGGCCTTGACTGCGAGCAGGTGCCCACCGAGGCCTGGTTTGGCGCCCTGAGCGTACTTTAATTCGACAATGGGGGCGGCTTTGATGGTCTTCTCCTCAACGCCGAAGTACCCTGTGGCTACCTGAGTGATGACGTTCTCCTTGACTTCGAACAACTCCGGTGGGTAACCGCCCTCGCCCGTGGAAATGTAGCTGTTCCAATTACGGGCGTTCCTTGCTCTGGACATCATCACGTTGACTGAGACGGAGCCGTAGGACATCCCGCCACCGTACCAAGGGATGTCGATCTTGATCTCGTTCTTCCCATCGCCGCGGCGGTTCAGATGCAGGCTGGTGTCAATGTCTCCCGAGTGTTCCAGCCACTCACCCTCAGGCAGGAACTGAAAGTCCAGCCTATCGAAGCCCCCGTCGCTCTTACCGGTCTTGAAGTTCATGCCATCTGGGACTTCGCCAGTCTCGGCCATGTACCAGGTGGACAGTATCAGCTCGTCGGTCCAACGTGCATCTCCGAGAGCCTCTGGAATCCTGTATTCCCCGAATGCCCTCGCGTTCATCCCATCTTGCATCAGATGTGTCGTTTTGTGGATCAGCGTCTCACTAGGCTTGACTATGGNCATCAAGCACCACCTCCGGCATATCCTGCTATTCCCTCGAATGCCTCATCCTCGAGGTGTCTGACGATCATCGAGCGGCCGAACTCTCCCCTCAGACGGCGCACATCACGGATGCCCATAGCGCCGAGAATCTCAAGCAGTTGATCCCTCCAAGAGCCGCAGAGGTTGGCGAGTCTCTGCTCGGCCCAATCATGATCCATCCTCCTCGGCAAGGTGCCAGAGACCTTGTCGCGCTTCCTCAGCGAGCCGTGTGAGCGACCCTGAAACGCGAACAAGACAGGAAGATCCAATGCGGCAGCATCGAGCCCGCTGATGATTGCCTTCGGGACGTGATCAGCGCCAACNATGCCGCCGCCGCCGAACAGGGTGACGGTCTCCCGCCTTCCCTGCTCGATTAGAATCATGTGGGCTTCCTTGAACAGATCCGAAACGAAGCTGCCGTCAGCACCGCGTCCGTGGAGGTCGGCAAGCAGGTGGATGACTTTGGCACCTGCATCCACAGCTGCGATGAATGACTCCTGCCAGCCCTCTTCGAAGTGCAGACGCACTCCGATCATGGCATCAGTGGCTTCTCTTGCCGCCTCGAAGGCGTCGGCGTTCCAACCATCGAGTTCGATCAGCCTCGCAGCAGGGAACTCGGAAGTGTGAGTGGCTTCAGCGTTATCCAGAACCGGTACGATGTTCGGGGCATCCAGACCGAGCCGGGCCACGGTGTGCGCGTCCAGACACGAGAGCGTGTCGATGCGCCTGCTTGTGGAGTCCACCACTCTGGCGAAGTCGTTGGAGCCAAGGTCGCCCGGTGGCAGGTCGAACAAGAACGGTACCTGTATGGTGAACATCTCAGGGGTGCTCCCGGAGAGTTTGCCGTCTGCATCGAACGAGAGGTGCATCGGCTTGCTGCCGACATCGACGGCCGTACCGATGAGCTCTCTGCCATGGATGCCGTCCCTGCTCGGGCGGACGATCTCGGACATGTCAGTCAGCATCCCATCGAAGCCCGGCCCTCCGAAACGCCCCCTGTAGCCCTGACCACGTACAGGGACAATTCCCTTCTTGGCCTCCTCGTCAATGGCGGCGATGTGCCCATGCGTGGTGTACGAATCCCCGAGCGCCATGAGGTCGGGGTTGTGCTCAACTGTTACGAAGTCGGGGTGCTGGACGGTGCAGCGTAGGCAACCGACGCATAGCTTGGGCCGGGGGGCGAATCCCCCGACAGGCCCTGAGAAAACCCCGTAGGTGCACGGCCTGGAGAAGATTATGTCGAACTGACCGAAGTACATCAGCATCTCCTTGGCGATGAACTTCGCGAGGCCGACCTTGCCGACCTTGACTAGGAACCTATGAGGCAGTGGATTAGCGTCGTCGACCTCCTCGGTTTCGATTTGATAGCGGTGGTAACGGTCTGCGATCTCCCTCCCGATACGTGCCGATTCGGCCCCGAATCTGTCGAGAGTCAATGGGCCGTCTTGAGATTCCAGACCTACGTGCGCTGCAGACTCCAACATCTTGCTCCCCCGGACACGCGCATGCGTGCGAGTTAGTGCTATAATCATTCGGACGAATGAACATCATATGATGTTGATTCTATCGAAATATTCATACAATTTGATGTTTATTGAACAATTGAACAATAATTATTGATTATTATGTCCATATATAAATTATCCAAATGGCAATATATTCGACTTCGTTCAATTGTCCATTCGCCGTCCTCATGGGCTTGCATAAGGCACGTTGAAATGGCCCCAATCTCGCGCTATTTCCCATGGGGATGAGAGCTGCTTGGGACATTCCCGAGTTCCGCCGTTTACTCGTAGGTAACGGCGTCAACATGATGGGTAGTTCGATCTTCATCATCGGGATGAGTTGGACTGTGGCCCAGATTGGCGGACCCAAGATGTTCGGGCTCATCTGGACCGCCTACTTCCTCGGTCACCTGCCTCTCCTACTCTATGGTGGGATGGTGGTCGACAGGATGCCCCGCAGGACCGTCGCCCTGATTGCGGACCTGTCGCAGGCAGTACTCGTAACCCTGGGTATAATTGCGCTTCTGGCCGGATTCGACGAAATCAAGACGTTGCTCGTGGTAACCTTCCTCACGGGTGGCGCCACGGCTTTCTCCATACCGGCAATAGGAGCCTTGGTGCCAGACCTCGTAGAGGAGGACCTGCTTCCTCAGGCCAACGCCTTGAGAGGGGTTGCAATGACTGCCGCGTGGATGCTAGGGCCTCTAATCGGAGGATTCACNGTGGGACTCTGGGGGATAGAGGTCTGCCTTCTGATAGATGTCGTCACGTTCATCTTCAGCGGGGCGGTTTTGTGGACGATATCAGAGATCCCCGTGGTTCGAGACGAGGAAGCCGGGGACCTTCGGGAGGAGGTGGTCGAGGCGTGGGCCTTCGTCAAGACTCAGCCGTGGCTGTTCGCGGGTATACTGATGTTCATGATCTGGCACATAGGGGACTCAGCCATCGAGATAGGGGTCCCGTTCATCATCGAGAACAAGGGCCTCGGCGCTAATGAGTACGGGCTGTTCGGCGCGGTGGGGGCATTGGGGGCCATGGCCGGATCCATACTCGGTGGAATCCGGCCCATACCGAAGGAGGTCAGAGGCAAGGTGTTCTACATCTTCATCGGCGGAATAGCATGGTGCATGCTGATGTGGGCGATGCCGATTCCGTTCTGGGCGATACTTGTCTTCGTCCTCCTTGAAGGCGTACTGGGGGGGACCTTGGGGGTGATCTGGAGAACTACAATGTCCGACAGCGTCGACCAGCACCTCAGGGGTAGAGTGAACTCCCTCGATGCCATTGGCTCGCTGATATTCATCCCATTCGCCCCTATTCTCGGAGGCGCGATGATTGAAGCGACCAACGTCTTGACAACCTACTCGATTGCTGTGGCCTTCATGGTGCTGACCACGACGGCCGGTCTTATCGTCCCCGCATTCCGGCGCTTCGAGCGAGTGGACTCGGAGCGCTTCCCAATCACTGCTGGTCAAAATCCATCTGACTGATGTCGACATCGAACCACTTCTCGTAGAGGTCGCGCTGTAGCTTGATGGCAACTACTAGCAAGACCACATACAGGGACCAAGCGGCCAGAGTCCTGCCCATGCTGACTGGGATTTCCAGCAGCACCAAGCCATCGAACAACATGCACGCCGAAATGTACACCACTCTGCCGAGCGTGGTCAGAATACCCTCGCCATCCTGAGCCAGAACTCGCTTGACTCGCTCCTCTCTGCTCTTGTCAGAGGCCTTCTTAAGCCTCCAGAAGGCGGCTTCGGTCTCCTCCTTCTTGTCGAACATCGGAGGAGNGGTGGTCTCGCTCCCGTCCGAGTCGGCTTCGTTCTCAGCCATTCTTTTACCTCAGAGTACGACCGTTTTCGGGCTGTCGTCATCCTCCGGGGGAATCTGGTCATCGCCGATAATCGGGAGTTTCTTCCCTGGGCCCAGTGGGAAGTGGCACGCCACGCTATGACCTTCGCCGATGGACTCCAGTTTCGGCTCCTCGACATCGCAGAGCCCCTCCTCAGCGATGGGGCAACGAGTGTGGAACCTGCATCCAGGNGGAGGGTCTGCGGGACTGGGTACGTCGCCACCCAGAACTATCCTCCTCCTAGAGGCCTTTTCCAGAGAGGGCTCTGGGATAGCCGACATCAGAGCATGCGTGTAGGGGTGGGCTGGCTCACTGAACAGGTTGTTCGTATCGGCGATCTCGACTATCTTCCCCAAGTACATCACGGCCACTCTGTCGCTGATGTGGTTCACTACGTTCAAGGCGTGGGTGATGAAGACGAAGGTGAGGCCGCGCTTCTCCTGGATCTCCTCCAGCAGGTTCAGCACCTGGGCCTGCACCGAGACGTCGAGGGAGCTGGTTGGCTCGTCCAAGAGTATGAACTCGGGGTCAAGTGANAGTGATCTCGCCAGTGCGAGTCTCTGCTTCTGCCCGCCCGAGAACTCGTGCGGGAAGCGATTCATGTGCTCGCGCTTGAGCCCCACCGAGTCAAGCACGTCAGCCACCTTCTGAGTCAGTTCAGCGCCCTCGGCCAGTCTGTTCACCTGTAGCGGCTCTCCGACGATGGCCCTGACGGACATCCTGGGGTTCATCGAACCCCCTGGGTCTTGGAAGACGATCTGCATCTTCCTCCTCAGTTCCCGGTCTGGAATGGTCCTGATGTCCTCCCCGCCATAGAGGACCGAACCATCAGTAATCGGTATTAGGCCTAGCAAGACCCTGCCCAGCGTGGTCTTGCCGCAACCCGACTCGCCGACGATTCCCAGCGTTTCGCCTCGCTTGATTTGCAAGTCGACCCCGTCTACGGCCCTGACGTAGCTCTTGGCCGCTGACAGCATTCCTTCCTTGATGGGGAACCACTTCTTCATGCCCTTGACCTCAATGAGGACCTCTCCGTCCCTGCTCTCTTCGGTCATCTCAGGCAGCTCCTTCCAACTCGTATTCAGCTGCGAACCTGTCGAATGCGGCTTGCACCTGTGAGACGTTATTTGTTCGNTCTGTGTAGTGGCAGGCAGCGAAGTGCCCGGGCTCCACCTCCATCATCGGTGGAGGGGTTGAGATGCACTTCTCATCAGCGAAGGGGCATCTCGGGTGGAACCTGCATCCGTCGAAGTGCAAGTTCGGATCCGGGACTTGCCCGGGGATGATTGGGAGCACGGCTCTTTCGGAACCGGCTTCTATCGTGGGTATGCTGTGAAGAAGGCCAATCGAGTATGGCATTCTAGGCCGGGAGAGAACGTCTGTGATACTTCCAGTCTCGACCACGGAGCCAGCATACATCACTGTGACATCGTCGCACATCTCGGCGATTACCCCCAGATCGTGCGTAATCAGCAGTATCGCCGTGCCCTTCTCGTCCCTCANGTCCCTCATCAGCTTGAGTATCTGGGCCTGGATGGTGACATCNAGCGCTGTAGTAGGCTCGTCTGCAATCAAGAGCTTTGGCTCGCATGCCATCATCATGGCGATCATCACCCTCTGGCGCATGCCTCCTGAGAGCTCATGCGGATACATCCTCACGACCGCTTCTGGGTTTGGAATCTTGACGTCCTCCAGTATGCTGATGACCTGTCTGGTGTGTGCTGGGTCAAGAATCAGGTAGTCGAGTATGATAACCACGGGCAGTGCCAGCAGGGTGCAGATTACCACTATGCCCATAAGGGCCGAGAAAGGCATCCATAGCATCAGATAGACCACAATGGAAGAAGCGATTCCCAAGGGAAGATGGGGGGCGGCTATCGACAGTAACGACCACAGTCTGATCTGCGCCCCTGAATCCGATGTTTGAGAACTTGTACCTAGAGCGATATCGACAGCAACCCCCTCGACCGAGTAGCCAGTAACTGCGAGATGGGTCTCGATTGCTTCCCTTCGTTCCTTTAACGAGGACCTCGAACCTAGGATGGGCAAAATAATCACTAGGAGGAAGGCCCAGAGTTCGGCCTCATCTGAGAAGCCCCCAACATGCGCAGCTGTCACGAAGGCGAATATCCCGATGACTGCGGATGAGACGTATGGGCTCAATCTAATTGCACGAACGAACAACGAGAATGGACTCACGAGTGCCTGTAGAATCCTAATGTGACGCGGCGTTTCGGCATCAACCAGCCTGTCGTGCGTGCGCATCACCTCGGAAATCTGCTTCTCCACGGTGTAAAGCGGGTTCAGAGCTGACATGGGCTCCTGGAAGATCATGCTGATCTCGTTGCCACGGACCCACCTCATGAACTTCTGATGCTTTCGGAACTCGCTCTTCGCGGCAAATCCAACGGCCCAAGACAATCCACCGACAATTATGGAGGCAAGTAAAACGGTGACGCCTTGGATCGGGTTGATTAGCACCGTCCACAAGAAGCCTAAGATAGCGGTCATGACGCAGAGCACCACTATCCATCCGGAGATGTCCTGAACCCTACTGTCCTCATCTGAGTCGCTGAACAGGAGTTGCTCTCCTTGGTACCTCACGCTCCCCTCGTCGACATCGCAGGTAGCCAGTCCGATGGTGACTAAGGAGGTGACTGATTTCCCGCATCCCGACTCGCCCACGAGGCCCATGATCTGCTTGTCCTTGACTTTCAAGTCGACCGAATGGAGAGCCTCGATTGGTCCATCGAGGGTGTCGAAGTGGACCCTGAGTCCTTCGACCTCTAGCACGTTCTCAGTCAACTTCTCATCTCCTGTTCTTGGGATCGACGATATCCCTAATTCCATCACCAAGCAGGTTGAAGCCGAGGACCGTCACAGCGATTGCCAGCCCCGGAAAGAGCATCAGGTGTGGCGATAACAGGAAGTAACGTCTGCTTTCGGAGATCATCAACCCCCATTCTGCAGTGTATGCGTCGGCACCCAGCCCGAGGAAGGAGAGGCCGGAAGCAGAGAGTATCGTCCCGCCTATGTCCAAGGTGAAGGCGACGAGTAACGGAGCCCAGGCATTGGGCAGGATGTGCCTGAACATTATCCTCCCAGGACGGGCCCCGACGCTTCTAGCCGCTTCGACGAAGGTCATCTCCTTGACATATAGGACCTGTCCTCGAATCAGCCTGGCATAGCCCGGCCAGCCGGTGAAGATGAGTGCTGCCTGCACCTTCCAGAGGCGATCGAAGTTCTTGATCAGGACTAGCTCCTCGCCCTCGTTCCCGGAGAAGCTGAACAGCAGCGCTAGGGACACGAACACCGCCAATGTCCTGAATGTCAGGTACCTCCATGGGTTCGTCCAATCGAAGGAGTCCCTGATGCGGCCCAGTCCTCCTTCGAAGCTCGTGTTGAGGAAGAATCTCCTGTCTGCCAGTATGATCGCTCCCAGAACTGCGATTATCCCCAATGCCGCGAAGACCCTCCAGCTCCTGCCCTCGGAGATCCCGAAGAAGTCCGGCCAAGACGCTCCCGGTATCAATCCAACGAAGAAGAGGAAGCCGACTAATACCAAGAGGACGCCTCGATAACGTATTATCAGGCTCATCACCTGTTCGCTTATCTGGTCGTCATCGGGCACAGTCGAGTTGAGATACGTGTTGGAGAATGCAGCCAGAACGAATATCGGGAACAGAATCCCCAGCCAGATCGGAATCGTCAGACTGGTAATCTGGTTCATAGCGGCTACGAAGGCCATGGCGAGAATTAGCCCGGGGATAGCGAAGAAGATGTCACATATCCTCATTATGAACTCGTCGACCCTGCCGCCGAAGTACCCGCTGATGCTTCCGACGATGGTCCCTATGATGACTGTTAGAGTAGCCACTGTAATTCCTATCTTCAAGGACACCTGGGCCCCGTACACGACCTTGCTGAACAGATCATGGCCCTGATCATTGGTCCCGAAGATGCAGACATCGTAACCGTCCGGCAGCCACCAGTGATGCATCTCCTCGTTGTCGAACTCGTATGTCAGCCAGACTCCATCGTAGAGGGATGTGTTGCCGTATAGCTCGGGTGACAGTACCAGAAGGGACGAGTTGGAGGGGTCCATGCTGAGCAGTGACAAGTTTAGGTCGTATCCTAGGGAGNTCTCCAGTTTGATGAGTTGGATTACGGTCAGCGTGTCCCTGTAGTAGCCATCCGCAATCGTCTCTCCGACCTTGTCGTCGGTCTCGGCGACCACGACCTCGGAGAAAAGAGGGGAGTTAGGGTTGGTGGTTATCTTCTGCTCGTGCCAGTCGCACTCCTCTGACCGCGGTTCGACCCTCCTCGGCTCGTAGTCTATCAACCACTTGTCCTCCGTGTCCTGCAGGTTCCTGTAGGGGTGCTCGACGGCGATAGTTTCGGCAAAAATCGCAACTAGAGAAACAGAGATGACCATGAAAAGGCCCAGCATCGCTAGCAGAGAACGACGATAGATCTTCCAACTACGGCTGAGGTCGCTCTTGGATTGCGATAGCGCCTCTCGCAGGCGCCTGCGGCTCTCATCGCGATCCCCCTCGCCCTCGTCCCAGCCCCTCATTCCAGCCTCACCCTCGGATCGATAATTGCGTATGTTATGTCGACGATTAGATTGGACAATAGGAAGATCACGGAAGTGATCAGAGTAACGCCCATGATTACTGCGAAGTCAAGGTACTGAATCGATGTCACAGCAACCCTTCCCATCCCGTTGAAGGCGAATACGGTCTCAGTGAGGACTGCTCCTCCTATCGCGCCCCCTATGGAGAACCCCAGGATGGTGACTATCGGGATCAAGGCGTTTCTGCATGCATGTACGATGACTACCCTGANTTCTGAGAGGCCTTTGGCCCGGGCGGTCCTAACGTAGTCCTCGTGTAGCACCTCGAGCAGGCTCGCGCGCATGTACCTGAGAAGTGAGCCGGTGGATGCGATTCCAAGAGCGGCGCAAGGAAGGGCCAGGTGGAGGAAAGTGTCCTTGAACAGCAGCCGGTTCGAGCCCCACTCAGAGGGCAGCGTTGCTAGCTTCTCGTCGGTCACGAACCAGCTGTCGAC
>JGI26063J44948_1000397_pt1 | contig 11451 bp, 10 predicted proteins | sample MarorgKNORR_S2LV_4_FD_44948 | JGI IMG/M metagenome (IMG submission 44948) | reverse complement strand
GTAACCATGTTGTTCTATCTCATCATAAACCTTTTCAAGTTTCGTTTTAGTTTTGCCTAAAAGTATTACTGTAGCACCTTGTGACGCATAACTAATTGCCGCCGATCTACCGATTCCATCTCCAGCACCTGTTACTAGGATTACTTTATTTTTCAAAAGTAGCATCGATTAGATTGGATTAAATTTACTCTTCTTTATTGGTTGTTGGGTCATCTTTAAGATTGCTTGGTATCTCTGGTGTTTTTCTATAGCTAGCAATTTTATCATCCTGGATTAAGTCAGCTTCTTGGATAATTTTTTGTTTCATTTCACCTTGGCTTGATTTAAGTTCCTCAAGCTTTTTTAAGATAGGCTCATAGTGTTTCATGATTTTGTTGAAACCTTCTCTCGCGTTGTTAATCGGCGTCCTTAGTTTTACTGTTTCTTCAAACATTTTCAAAACTAGTCTCCAAGTTTCAATAACTATTTTTTTGACTTTATTAATATCATCATTACTTGCGGATTCTTCCCAGAACAGACGAATCATACTAATGACTGCTACACATGTATTTGGCGTAACTATGTGTATTCCTTTATCCAATGCAAGCATATCAAGCGACTTTGCTTTTTTTCCGTTTTTGAGTTTTTTATATCTACTTGGCATCCTCTCTTCCTTTTGTAAAAGAGGATAATATTTCTCAGCTAAAACTTTCATATTATCTAGTGGCAAATACATGAACTCATGTCGAGGCGTTGATTCACCAATATTTTGCAGTTCTTCATGATATTTCCTATCTTCAAGCTCTATAACCCTATCAATTACATTGGTAGAAAATTTTATACCGTAATTTTTTTCATTACTTTCATCCTTTTTTTCAATTGCTTCATTTAGTTGTTGGAATCCTTCAAACGGATTCTTAGCATCAATAACGATTGTTTTTTTCTTTGGCATCCGTATCAGAAAATCTGGTCTTTTCAGTGTTCCTGGTATTGCTTGGTTTAAATCCAGTACATGCTGTTTGCTGAGACCTGCATTTTCAAATATTTTTTCTAAATTGATTTCAGCAAGTTGGCCTTGACCGCCTATACTTGAAAGNCCTTTTGAGAAGGCATCAAATCTTTCTTCAAGATTTTCAACTAAAGTAGCTTGATCTTTGGTCTTATTTAAGATTTGTAATAGATATTCCCCTTCATCACCTGTGAATTTATCCAATATGTCAGTTAGATATTCTTCTGAAGAGGTTTCATCTTTTTTAATAAACAATAGGTAAATAATTAGAATTAACAGACTCGATATGAAGGCTCCTGATATCAAGCCCAATAAATACGATGCTATTTCAAAATTTTCCATTTATTAAGCAAAAATACTTAGTATTTCAATAATTTCTGATGGTTCATTAGCTGTAAATTCAGCATACCATTTTTCAGGATCATCATCTTCTTCAATGTAACCGAAAGTGCAAGCGATCGAACTAATTCCGGCTGCTTTGGCGGCGTCGACATCTTTCTTGGAATCACCTATATAAAACGAACTTTTAGAGCTCTTGGTATTCAAAAGTAACAAGGCATAATTTATAGGCTTAGGATCCGGTTTTATTTTATCTGTTGTATCACCACAAACAATACATGAGGCACGTTTAAAGAGCTTTAATTTTTCCAGTAAAGGAATAGTGAATCGTTTTGATTTATTGGTAACAACACCCCAGGGAATAGCCTTGCTTTCAATTGAGCTGATAACTTCTGTCATTCCTGGAAAAACTTGAGCATTAATTCCTAAATGTTCTTCATAAATATCCAAATATCTATTAAATCTTCTCCCGCCAATTTTTGGATTGTCATCAAAGGCATTGTTAAAAATACCCATTACACCGTTTGAAACATGAGGTCGAATAGACTCATAGGGCAGGGGGTTTAACCCCTCTTCTTTTAAAAGTACATTCATTGCCAAATGCATTTCAGGTGCAGTGTCAACCAAGGTCCCGTCCAGGTCAAATAAAACGGCTTTTTTATGGCCATTCATGTTTTTTAGTCCTTGATAAAATGCATCATGTAGTTGACTGAAACATCCCTGCTTAATTTAAAGGTTTCATTGATGGGATTGTAGGAAACACCAGAAAGATCAATCAATTTCAAATCTGCTTTCCTGGCCCACAGATCCAATTCTGAAGGTTTGATAAGCTGATCGTATTCATGGGTTCCCTTCGGTAGTAATTTTAATATGTATTCAGCACCTACTATGGCCATTAAAAATGATTTTAGATTTCGGTTGATCGTTGAAAAATATAGATGACCGCCTTGTTTGACTCCTAAAGAACACGCCATGACAATTTGTTCAGGGTTTGGGACGTGTTCCAACATTTCCATGCAGGTGAGTACATCGTATTCTGACTCATTTTTTTCACAATGATCCTCGACAGAGCTTTGTTCGTAATTAATATTTTGCAAATTGGATGTGGTTGAGTGTTTTTCGGCAACAGACAATGCATTTTCGGCTAAATCAATACCTGTTACAACAGATGCTTTGGTTGCCAGGGATTCTGTGAGTATGCCTCCACCGCAGCCTACATCCAGGCACTTTTTGGTTTGAAGGTCGGTGTGTTGTTTTATGTAATTAAATCGCAATGGGTTGAGCATGTGCAATGAATAAAAATCACCTTTTGGGTCCCACCAATGGTCGGTTATTTTGTTAAATTTATTGAGTTCTTCTTGGTAAAAATTTACGCTGGATTTTTTCATTTATATTGTCTTCTTACAGACTTTAATTGTTCTTGATTGATGGTCAATATGGTAAAATTGTAACTGATTTTCGATCATTATAACGGCTATTAATATTAACTTTATAAAACAGCTGGAAAATGCAAATTCCAGTGTACTCGTTGAAGCTATATGACCAGTAAAATAACACAGATAAACCTAGAAGACGAAATGCGAAAATCTTACCTTGATTACGCCATGAGCGTAATCATAGGTAGAGCTCTGCCAGACGTTAGAGACGGGCTAAAACCAGTCCACAGGAGAGTTCTATATGCAATGAAAGTCTTGGGCAACGACCACACCAAAGCATATAAAAAATCAGCAAGAATAGTAGGTGATGTCATTGGTAAATACCACCCACATGGTGACAGTGCTGTTTATGAAACAATTGTCAGAATGGCTCAAGATTTTTCATTAAGATACCCTCTGGTTGACGGTCAAGGAAATTTTGGATCTGTAGATGGGGATTCTGCAGCTGCAATGCGATACACCGAAATCCGTATGGAAAAAATTACCCAAGAGCTCCTTGCTGACTTAGACAAGGACACAGTTGATTTTACTCCCAATTACGATGAATCCGAATCTGAGCCTTCTGTTTTTCCAACAAGAATACCAAACCTGCTCATTAATGGTTCGGCTGGAATTGCAGTTGGCATGGCGACCAACATACCCCCACACAACTTGAACGAAGTGGTGGACGGTTTAATTATGTTGCTTGAGCAATCCGATGTCAGCATAGATGATTTGATGACCGTTATACCAGCACCTGATTTTCCAACTTCTGGAACTATTCACGGGATCGATGGAATTAAATCTGCTTATGAGACGGGCAGGGGTAGGGTTCATATCCGGGCCAAAACCCACACTGAACCGATAGGCGATTCTGACAGAGAGTCAATTATAGTTACTGAACTCCCATACCAAGTCAATAAGGCAAGATTAATTGAAAAAATTGCAGAGTTGGTGAGAGACAAAAAAATTGAAGGGATCTCTGAGCTAAGGGATGAGTCAGATAAAGATGGGATGAGGATAGCTATAGAGCTTAAACGGGGACAGATTGTAGATGTGCTGTTGAACAATCTGTACAAACAAACCATGCTCGGGAGCGTTTTTGGCATCAATATGGTTGCCATCGTTAATGGTCAGCCAAAATTATTGAACCTGAAACAAATACTTGAAGCCTTTCTTGCTCATCGAAGAGAGGTTGTAACTAGAAGGACACTATTTAATCTAAACAGGTCGATCAACAGAGCTCATATCCTTGAAGGACAGACTATTGCATTGACAAATATTGATAAAATGATTGCTTTAATCAAAGCATCTAAAACACCTGCAGAAGCACAAAAAAAAATAATTTCTAAATTATGGAAACCAGGTAAGGTAATTGCGATGCTTAAAAAAGCAGACAATGTTTCTACCAGACCACAAGCATTTGATCAGAATATTAAGTTTGGTATCCACAAGAAAGGTTACAAGCTCTCCATTGAACAGGCGAAAGCAATACTGGAACTTAAATTACATCGATTAACAGGACTCGAACAAGACAGAATATTTACAGAATACTCCTCACTATTAGATGATATTAAAGGATTTACGAATGTTCTTGAAAACGCCGATACCTTGACACAAGTAATTAAAGATGAGTTGCTAGAAACCAAGAGTAAATATGGCGATGAACGTAAAACTGAAATCGTCTCGTTTTACTCTGATTTCACTGATGAAGATCTGATACCAAGAGAAGATCTCATTGTAACTTTATCGAGAGAAGGTTATGCAAAGACGCAACCATTAGATGTCTATAGATCTCAAAGAAGGGGTGGTACAGGGAAAAAGGCAACTTCCTTTAAAGAAGAAGACTTCATTTCTAAATTATTTGTTGCCAACACCCATGACACCTTGCTGTGTTTTTCAAGTTATGGAAAAGTCTATTGGATCAAAGTTTACCGTTTGCCTAGAGCTGGTAGAAATGCCAAGGGCAGGCCAATCGTTAACCTGTTGCCATTAGAAAAAGAAGAAAGAATTCAAGCAGTCCTTCCAGTTAGTGCGTTTGAAGAAAATAAGTTTGTTTTTATGGCAACGGAACAAGGAACCGTAAAGAAAACCGCTCTCTCCGCTTATTCGAGACCAATGAGAAATGGAATCAAAGCAATTAAACTTAGAGAAAAAGATAAAGTAGTAAGTGTTGAAATAACAGATGGAACAAAAGAAATCATGCTTTTTTCAGACGCAGGAAAAGCCATTCGTTTCTCAGAAAAAGATGCACGGCCTTTAGGAAGAGTATCGCAAGGCGTAATAGGGATGCGACTTGATAAAAAACAAAAAGTAATTTCTTTGATTGTTGCAAAAGAAGAAGGCAATGTTTTAACTGCAACTGAAAATGGATATGGAAAGCAAACACCTATTAAAGAATTTAGTCTCCGCAAACGAGGGGGGAAAGGTGTTATTGCTATTCAAACATCAAAACGAAATGGAAAACTAATCGCTGCCAATCAAGTGCAACCTGATGATGAAGTTATTTTTATCAGCTCCGTAGGAAATTTAATCCGCACAGCAATAGATAACATCTCTGTTATTGGTCGTAATACCCAGGGTGTGAAATTAATACGTTTAAATGACGGTGATAAACTGCTTGAAATGGAACGAATTATCATAGACAGCAATGATGAATAAAAACCATGCCAATAAATGTTTACAATTTCAGTGCCGGACCAGCCACCTTACCAAAATCAGTTATTGATCAAATAACAGACCGTTTGGACAACTTCACAGACGGGATGTCTATTATGGAAATCAGTCATAGAAGCGTTGCATTTAAAGACTTTGCTTCGGAGTCTGAGAGCAATTTAAGGTCTCTTCTTCAGATAGACGACAGTTACGCAGTACTTTTTCTTCAGGGAGGGGCAACTCAACAATTCAGTATGGTGCCGATGAATCTGGCCAATCAAGGCACCGTTGATTATCTCATAACTGGGGCCTGGTCAAAAAGAGCGGCAAATTATGCTAAATACCATTGCAACTTAAATATAGTTGCTGATTCTTCAGATAATAATTTTATAGACGTTTCTAATCCAGCAGAATGGGTAAATTCAAAAAATGCAGAGTATTTTTACTATTGCGCCAATGAAACCATTCATGGTTTGGAAATTCATGATATCCCTGAAGCCAATGTTCCAGTCGTTTCTGATATGTCTTCTACCCTTTGTACGCGACCTATAGAGATAGAAAAATACGGTCTTATTTTTGCAAGCGCTCAGAAAAATCTAGGAATCGCTGGACTCACCATTGTTATTGTGAAAAAAGATTTGATAATAGATAAAGCAAAAGATTTACCTCCACTCCTGAGATATGATGCACATTATCAGGAAAAATCCATGTTGAACACATCTCCTGTATTTCCTTGGTATGTTGCTGGATTGGTATTTGAATGGATCCTTGAACAAGGGGGTCTAGATGCAATGTCAAAGTTGAATGAGAAGAAGGCTTCACTGCTCTATAACTACATTGACAATTCAATTTTGTATCAAAATGATGTAAACCCCAAATTTAGATCATGGGTGAACATTCCTTTTACTATGACTCAAGATGGTTTGGAGGAGAATTTTTTAAAAACGGCTTCAGATGTTGGATTGAAAAATCTTAAAGGACATAGAACTGTTGGAGGAATGAGAGCCAGTGTGTACAATGCTATGCCGATTAAGGCGATTGAAGAATTAATTGCTTTTATGGAAGACTTTGAAAACGTCAACTTGTAATAAATGTATAAAGTACTGAAACTGAACAAAATAGCAGCAGAAGGAATTGACTCCTTCCCATCTGATAAATACATTGTGGGCGACGACATATCAGACCCTGATGCAATTATATTAAGATCATTTGATATGCATTTAATGGAAATTCCTTCATCACTTCAAGTAGTCGGACGTGCTGGTTCAGGTGTTAACAATATCCCTGTAAAGAAATTATCAGATTTGGCGATACCGGTCTTTAATGCACCAGGTGCCAATGCAAATGCCGTCAAAGAACTGGCAATCGCAGCCATCCTAATCTGTGCCAGAAACATTCATCGAGCAATTGAATTTGTTGAAGAATCAGAAAATCCTGAAGATTTTAAACAACGGATAGAACTTGGCAAGAACAAGTATGTTGGTTATGAGCTACCCGGAAAAACCATCGGTGTTATTGGGCTTGGAGCAATAGGGGTAAAGGTAGCTAATGCCTGTTTGAACTTGGGAATGAATGTTATCGGTTTTGATCCAATGATGACGGTCAACAACGCTTGGGAACTCCAACCGGGCATTGAAAGCTCTGATAATTTAAGTGCTGTATTAAAAAAGGCTGATGTTGTAACAATACATATACCTTCAACAAACGAAACAAGAAGTTTTATTGGGAAAGAAGAGTTATCTATGATGAAAGATAACGCTACTTTGATTAATTTATCCAGAGCAGAAATCGTAGACGATAACGCTATTAAATCGAGTCTTAGAGAAAATAGAATTAAAACCTACGTTACAGATTTTCCTGATAGGTCTTTGGTAGGAATGCCCAATGTTCTCCTCCTACCACATCTTGGGGCTTCGACAAAAGAAGCTGAAACCAAGTGCGCTAAAATGGTTGCTAAGAGCATCAGGTCATTTCTAGAGAATGGTAATATTGATAATTCGGTTAATTTCCCAGAAGTTCACCTAGATAGAATATCGGGTTCTCGTTTATCGGTGACAAACCAAAATAAACCAAACATGGTGGGTCAATTTACAACTTGCTTAGGAGAAGCTGGTATCAACATAAATGATCTTTCACATAAAAGTATGGGTGAAATAGGCTATACATTAATTGACGTTGATAAGTCAATTACACCTGAAACACTCTTAAAAATATCTCGGATTGAAGGTGTCATTTCTATTAAAAACCTTAATTAAAACAACCCAATGAACGTATCGTATTTAGGTCCAAAAGGAACTTTTTCTGAAATTGCTGTTACTCGTTATTTTTCAAAAAATATCAGCAAACTTCCAAAATCTTCAATCGAGGATGTATTCAAATCAGTCCAAGAATCAGAGGTAGATTATGGAGTAGTGCCAATTGAAAACTCGGTTGAGGGCTCTGTCAACAATACCTTAGATTTATTGTCAAACTCGAAAGTTCTAATTACTGGAGAAATGGAATTGATCATCAATCAATGTTTGTTATCGCAAGAGACAAATATAGGATCAGTAACAAGAATCTTCGGTCATCCACAGTCTTTGGCACAGTGCAAAAACTGGATACTAAGTAATATTCCACACGCTGAATTAATTACTGTGATCAGTAACACAGAAGGAGCACTTAGTTTAAAAAAGCCTGGTGATGCATGTATTGGGGCAGAAGTCATTGCAGAGTACTATTCGTTAAATATAAACGAAAAAAATATCCAAGACTACAGCAACAATACAACACGCTTTTTGGTCATAGGAAATGCAGTTTCAACTGCAACAGGGTCGGATAAAACATCGCTACTAATAACCCCTCCAAACACCGGTGATTCAGGTTCTTTGTACCGTCTCCTCGAACCATTTGCAAAAAATGAGATAAATTTATCCCACATTGAATCAAGGCCCTCCAAAGTCAAAAATTGGAGCTATGTTTTTTTCATTGATATTGAGGGACACGTGGAAGACAAGAATATTCAAGAAACTATAGGAGCCCTAAAAGAAAGGGGTGTAGAAGTAAAATTTCTAGGTTCATACCCTAAAAATCAATAAACATAAAACTGAATCTTTGGTTTTATCACAATGACAAAATCTGAATCTAAACAAAAATTATTGGCTAAAAAACCAGGTTCTATTGCTGGTGTGGTTTCAATTCCAGGTGATAAATCTATTTCACATAGAGCAATTATTTTGTCTATGCTTGCTCAAGGGAGAACGAGGATACACAATATTCTCGATTCAAGCGACACAAATAAATCTTTAAATGCAGCCATTAATCTTGGCATTGAATGCAAGAAAAAAGACGGATGCATGGAAATTAGAGGCAAAGGCTTGTATGGGTTGAAAGATCCTGGGCAAGAACTTTTCTTTGGCAACTCTGGAACATCAATGAGACTGTTCATGGGTGTTTTAGCAGCTCAAAAATTCTCAAGTACTTTATCCGGCGATTCTTCTTTAAACTCCAGGCCAATGGAAAGAGTGGCTGTTCCACTTCGTAAAATGGGGGCATTCATTGAAATGGAGAATGATCACGCTCCAATACAAATATATCCATCAGACCAAATAATCGGCACCAAACAAAGATTAAATGTACCCAGTGCTCAAGTAAAATCAGCGGTTCTTTTGGCTGCTCTATACGCAAATTCTAAAACTGTCTTAAGTACAAGTTCGGTTACTAGAAATCATACGGAGCTAATGTTGGAGTCCTTTGGCTGTGACATTAGACACAATGAACAAGAAATTATTTTAGAACCAGGAGAACTTAAAGGAATCAATGCTCTCACAATTCCAGGCGACTTTTCCTCAGCTTCTTTCCTAATTTTGGCCTCGCTGATAGCGAAGGATAGTCAAATTATCATAAAAAATGTTGGCTTAAATCCCACCCGCATTGGGTTTCTAAAAATTTTACAAATGATGGGTGGCAAGATTACAACTACTATTGACCCAAACAACAGTTATGAAATCCAAGGCACTATCAAAGTTAAATCTTCTGAGCTTCACGGAATTAATGTCCCCAGCAATTTAATCCCACGTTCTATAGATGAACTGCCTCTTGTGTTTTTGGCTGCGGCTTGTGCAAAAGGCACTACAACGATAAGAAATGCCACCGAACTTCGTTTCAAAGAATCAGATAGAATAACAGCCATGGCCACGTTGTTATCGCAATTATCCATTGACGTAAAAGAGTTCAATGATGGTCTTACCATCAATGGTGGCGTTATGAGCGGTGGAGAAATTGATTCATTTGGGGACCATAGAATAGCAATGACGGCATTGATTGCTTCTGCTTGTTCGAAAGCAGATATTTTGGTTCATAATACAGAAAATATCGATACATCTTTCCCAAATTTTGTGGAATAATGAACCAACTGGGCATGGATATAATTGATCCAGAATGCTGATTTTGGACAACATAATTACAATAGATGGACCCAGTGGGGTAGGTAAAGGGACCTTAGCCATGTCACTTGCCAAGAAATTGCACTGGAACTATTTAAACAGTGGGTCACTTTATAGGATTCTTGCATACCTTTCAGGTCAGCAAAAGATTGAGGATTCAAATACAGAAGCTTTGGTTAACCTGACAAAAAACCTTAGTGTGGAGTTTGAAATAAATAACAATGAACTGGTTGTTATTTTAGATGGTAAAAACATATCTAATATGACCCAAACAGAAGACTGTGCAAAAAAAGCTTCAATCATCGCTTCCAATAATACCGTCAGAAAATCATTGATAAAAACTCAAAGAATGTTTTACAAAGAACCAGGTCTAGTAGCTGAAGGTCGCGATATGGGAAGCGTGATTTTTCAACAGGCAAAATTTAAATTCTTTTTACAAGCAAGCGCCAAAATACGAGCTGAGCGTAGGCATAAGCAGTTGAAACAAAAAGGGATAAATGTTAGCCTCTCGCGACTGATCAGTGAGTTGGACCGGAGAGATAAAAGAGATTTATCTAGAAAAAGCTCACCACTGATTATACCAACTGGGGCAGTGGTCATTAATACTGATGATTTGACAATTGCTGAAGTAATGGGTCAAGTGATGAAACATAGTAAGAAATTGTTTAAAACCAAAAAATAGAATTAACTATGAATGAAAATTTTGAAACACTATTTGAAAATAGTAAATACAGTCAAGAATTAAAGAAAGGACAAATAGTTCAAGCAGATGTAATCGAGATCACACCCGACCATGCCATTTTAAATGCTGGGTTAAAATCTGAATCTACCGTATCCATAAGTCAATTTAAGAACCCAGAAGGGGAAATAGAAATTAAAATTGGTGATACTGTTGAGGTGTCTCTTGAGGATATCGAGGACGGTGAAGGTCACACAAAACTATCACGACAAAGGGCTAAAAACGACGCTACTTGGAAAGAAATAACCAAGGCTCTTGAAGAGAACTCGGTCATTAATGGATTCATCAAAAACAGAGTTAAGGGAGGTTTTACCGTTTTAATTGGTCAAATNAATGCATTTTTACCTGGCTCTTTAGTTGATGTGAGGCCTGTTAGAGACACGCAATACTTAGAAGGAACAAGCTCTGANTTTAAAGTCATAAAAGCAGAGAAAAGAGCAAANAATATTGTTGTTTCAAGAAAAGCAGCCATCCAAGGAGACAACNTAGAATCAAAANCAGAACTGATAGAAAAAATTAATGAGGGTGACATTATTGAGGGGATAGTGAAAAACTTAACAGATTANGGAGCATTTATTGATCTTGGAGGTATTGACGGTTTATTGCACATTACTGATATTTCGTGGAAAAAAGTAAAACACCCATCACAACACCTTTCAATCGCTGATAAAGTAAAAGTAAAAGTTCTCGCACTAGACAAAGAAAAACAAAGAGTTTCATTAGGATTGAAGCAATTAGATAAAGACCCATGGGATAAAATTATGAAGAATTCGAAGTGGGCCATAAAATGACTTGTGGCATATCAAACATAACAGATTATGGTCTTTTCGTAGAAATTAAAGATGGTATAGAAGGGTTGGTCCATGTTTCGGAAATAGATTGGACAAACAA
>JGI26063J44948_1000394_pt1 | contig 11464 bp, 10 predicted proteins | sample MarorgKNORR_S2LV_4_FD_44948 | JGI IMG/M metagenome (IMG submission 44948) | reverse complement strand
TAAAATCGCCCATGATGATGTTAAATTACGTGAACATGATCACGTAATACTTTTTTTAACAGATAAAAAACTACTACCTAAAGTCCTGCAAATCTTTTCTCCCTCCTAAATTAACTTAAATGAACTTTCTTTACACTCTTAGAATTCTGGGTATCCTTTTAATGTTCTTTAGCACAGCCCAGCTACTTCCAGCTTCTGTGGCCTACTATTTCCAAGAGTATGCTCTCATGAAGGTATTTTTTAATACTCTGTTAGCGACTTTTATTTGTGGTTTTTTGCTTTATATTCTCAGTGCAACCAGGAAGGAAGATCTTAGGACAAAAGATGGATTTATTATAACTGTTTTATTTTGGACAGTTTTATCGATTTTCGGTTCATTTCCACTGATTTTCGCAGAAGAAATAGATATATCCTATATTGATGCCTTGTTTGAATCTATATCTGGACTAACCACAACAGGGGCAACAGTACTTACAGGTCTAGATGAACTTCCTAGGTCAATACTATTTTATAGACAACTACTGCAGTGGTTAGGCGGTATGGGCATAATAGTACTGGCAGTAGCAGTCTTGCCCTTATTAGGCATAGGAGGAATGCAGTTGTATAAAGCAGAAACACCAGGGCCTTTAAAGGACTCTAAGTTAACTCCTAGGATTACTGAGACTGCTAAAGCTCTGTGGTACGTCTATTTAACAATGACAATAGTCTGTGCTTCAGCTTATAAGTTCTTCGGTATGACCACTTATGATGCAATATGTCATGCTTTTTCTACAGTGTCTATCGGAGGATTTTCAACCCACGATGAAAGTTTTGGCTTTTTTACGCAAGCCTCAATCAGATGGACGGCTGTTATATTCATGGTTATTGCGGGAATTAACTTTGGGCTTCACTATATAGCCTGGAGCAAAAGGAGACTATTTCACTACTTTTATGACTCTGAAGTGAAGGCATATTTAGTAATCTTATTATCTGTTTTTGTTTTAACTTTCATAACACTCAGTATATATCTAGAGGACCCAGGAGCTAGTCTTATTCAAGAGAGCGCTTTTCAGGTTGTTTCTATAGCAACAACTACAGGTTTTCTTACGGCAAATTACTCGAACTGGCCCCTATTTGTTCCTATTTTACTTCTTTTTACGGCTTTTATTGGGGCGTGCGCAGGATCTACTGGCGGGGGCATTAAGGTTGTCAGAACCCTTATTCTAGCAAAACAAAGTGCAAGTGAAATAACTAAATTAATTCATCCAAATGCTGTAATTTCAATAAAATTAGGCAAAAAGGCTGTCAGCCCAAGGGTGGCTGAGTCAGTGTGGGGGTTCTTTTCTATCTATGTTATTGTATTTATTTTTCTATTTTTGTTTTTATTAGCCCAAGGAAACGATTTTATTACTTCCTTTTCTGCAGTAGGGGCCACTTTAAACAACCTGGGTCCTGGCTTGGGAGAGGTTTCAAACAATTACCAATCTTTATCAGACTATTCAAAACTTGGTTTATGTATGGCAATGCTCTTAGGTAGATTAGAAATATTTACTCTTTTAGTGCTATTTACTCCCGCTTTTTGGAAAAAATAACTGAATTACCATGGCTAATAAAGGTCTTTTGACTCTGTTTTTAAGTTTTTTAAGTTTTATTTCCCTTAAGAATATACATTTTTTAGGAGAACTGATTGGCATTTTATTAAGTATCATTCCTAACTCAGCTAAAAATATCACCAAAGTAAATTTACAAATCTGCTTTCCTAACAAGGGTGATCAAGAAATTAAATTTTTAACTAGAGAAAGCCTAAAAGAAACGTCAAAAAATTTACTTGAATCAGGAAAATCTTGGATTACTTACCCGAAAACAGGGGTTAGCAGCATAATAAAAGTGGAGGGAATGAAGCTAGTTTCAGAAAGCCTCTTTCAGGATAAAGGAGTAATACTATTCACTTCTCACTTGGGGAATATAGAAATTCTGATAAGCTTTTTGTCTGAAAATTTTAAATGCACCATACCGTATAAACCTGCAAAAATTGATGCTATAGATGACTTAATGAAACAGGCTAGACGTTTAATGGGGGCAGAAATGGTAAAGGCAGATTCAGGCGGAGTTAAGTCAGCTCTTAGTGCATTGAATCGTGGGGAAATATTAATAATGGCAAGCGATCAGGTACCTAAAAAAAGTAATGGTATTATTTCAAACTTTTTTGGTATTCCAGCACTTTCTGTGTCTCTAATTTCAAGCCTTGCCATTAGGACAAAAAGCCCTTGTCATTCCGTGAGTTGTATAAGGTTAAAAAAGGGGAAGGGATATAGGATTATATTTAGTGAAAGGTTANNAAAATTGAATACTTTAGGTGTGCAACAAGGGGTTAATCTCATGAACACAGAACTGGAAGAATGTATAATGAAAGCCCCAGAGCAATACGCATGGGAGTACAANAGGTTTAAGCATTCAAATTTTAAGAACCCNTATTAAATAATCTATAAATGATAGTAAGTGCTTACTATATTAATAAAACTTAATTAAATTATGACAGCTAAATCAATGGAAGAACTTACGTCCCTTTGTAAGCGCAGGGGTTTTATTTATCAGACAAATGAAATTTATGGTGGGCTTCAGGGNTTATTTGATTACGGACCTTTGGGAGTTGAATTAAAAAATAATTTGAAACAGGCCTGGTGGAAATCAATGGTTTATGACAGAGATGATGTGGAGGGGTTNGACGCTGCAATTTTAACTANCCCTGCTGTATTGAAATACTCAGGACATGAGGAAACTTTTTCCGACCCACTTGTTGACTGTCGCTCTTGTAATTCAAGGTGGAGAGCAGATCATTTAGAAGAATCTAAGTGCCCTTCTTGCGGCTCTAAGGATCTTACCGAACCCAGGCCTTTTAATTTAATGTTTAAAACTAATGTAGGCCCTATTGATGATGGAACTTCTTTTGCCTACTTAAGGCCTGAAACGGCGCAACAGACTTTTACTAATTTTAAAAACGTTCTTGACTCTACTTCTAGGAGTTTACCTTTTGGCATAGCCCAGATGGGAAAAGCCTTTAGAAATGAAGTGACTCCTAGAAACTTTATTTTCAGAGTAAGGGAAATGGAACTAATGGAACTAGAGTTCTTTGTTGAGCCTGGAACAGATGAAGAGTGGCATCAATTTTGGATTAAAAATAGACTGGAATGGTGGTCAAAACAGGGGGTTCCGGAAAAAAGACTAGATTTATATGACGTGCCCGCCAAAGAGCTGGCCCATTATTCAAAATCTACCACTGACATAATGTATAAATTTCCACATGGCATAGAAGAACTAGAAGGAATAGCCAACAGAACAGATTTTGACTTAGGATCTCATACAAAAAATCAATCAGATCTTTCTATTACAGCCAAGGTTTTGAAAAATTCTTCTTCAAATGCCAAGCTAGCAATTCAGGATAGGGAGACCAAAAGGTGGGTAGTCCCTTACGTAATTGAACCAGCTGCAGGTGTGGACAGGGGGTTTCTTGCTGTTCTAAACGAAGCTTATACGATTCAAAAATTAGAAAATGGAAAAGAAAGAACTGTTCTTTCGCTTAAGCCACACCTTTCTCCTATCAAGGCAGCCGTCATTCCACTTAAGAAAAACAATGAAGAGTTAGTTTTGGCAGCAAAAAACCTTAAGAAAGAGCTCCAAGGCCTTAGCCTTGGAAGAATCTTGCTGGAGAATTCTGGAAATATTGGTAAAAGCTATAGGCGCCACGATGAGATTGGAACCCCCCTGTGCATTACTGTTGATTTTCAAACCCTCGAGGACCAAACAGTTACCATTAGAAACAGGGACAGCATGGATCAAGAGAGGGTGCATCTAGAAGAAGCATCGCCCTACCTGCAGGAGTATTTGAGGTAAGTGCCTAAAACTTCCACTAAACCCATCATCCTGGATAGGGACGGAGTTATTAATGAGGATCTTTGGGGTTACGTAACAAGAAAAGAAGAATTCAAGCCTATCAGTGGAAGTCTTAAGGCTATACAAAAACTAACTGCTGCAGGGTTTACTGTAGTTGTAGCAACTAACCAAGCCTGCATAAGTAAAAAAATTATTAATAAAAAACAGCTTGATGCCGTTCACGAATACATGTCTTCTTTAGTACAAGAGGCAGGGGGTAAAATTGACTGTATTGTTTTTTGTCCTCATGCCCCTAAAGATAATTGTTCTTGTCGCAAACCAGAAACGGGGCTTCTGATTGAGATCGAAGAAAGGATTGGTAGTTCTTTGAAAAACAGTTTTTTTATAGGAGACAAGGAGTCTGATTTATTATGTGCTACTAGGCATGGATGCATACCTCTTCTGGTAGAAACTGGCTATGGGGGAAAAACTTTAACATCTAAGCACTGCCCTCCAAAAGAAAGATGTTTTAAGGACCTTATGGATGCAGTAAGTTATGTTTTAGAATCTTAAACTTTTTACTTTGATGATTTATATAAGGTCGCTCATTTTTTATTTTTTTTATGTTGCCTCTGGTTTACTAGCAGGTTTAATAGGTTGCATTGTCTGTCCTTTCTTAACCATAGCTAATAGAATTAAACTTTTATCTGCTTGGCCAAGATTTTCTAATTGGATCCTGTACAAGGCCTGTAAGATTGAAATTGTAGTTGAAGGAGAAGAGAATATTCCAAAAGCTCCTTTTGTCATTATCCCCAACCACCAAGGCCAATGGGAAACTTTTTTTTGTCAGTACTTTTTCTTTCCTATGACTACTCTTTTAAAAAGAGAGTTGTTATTTATTCCTGTGTGGGGCTGGGCTCTCGCTTTACTTAAACCTATAGCTATAAACAGAGGTAACCCTGTTATTGCCCTTAGAAAAGCATTAAAAGAAGGAGAAGATAGAATAAAAAACGGTTTTTCAGTTTTAAACTTTGCTGAAGGGACAAGAAAAAACCCAGGGGAAGTTGGGGGTTACGCTAGGAGCGGATTCGAGCTTGCAAAAAAAATGAAAGTACCTGTCCTCCCCCTTGTGCACAATTCAGGTGATTGCTGGCCTGCCCATAGGTTCTTGAAATTCCCTGGTAAAATTAAGCTTGTTATAGGAAACTCTATTGAGAACATAAGTTCAAGCGCTGAAGCAGCAAAACAAACAGAATACTGGGCAAGAAAAAGACTTAATGAAATTAGACTAGAAGATAACTAGACGTCTAGGTTTACAACAAACTTTGCATTTTCATCTATGAAGATTTTCCTAGGTTCTACGTCATCACCCATCAAGGCATTAAAGAGCTCGTCTGCCTTTTGTGCGTCATTAATGGTTACCTGCCCCAGAAGCCTTGCTTCCGGATCCATTGTTGTGTCCCAAAGTTGGTCTGCATTCATCTCTCCTAGCCCTTTGTATCTTGACATTGTAAAAGATTTTTTTGCTGCTTCGATTAGCTGATTTATTGAGCTTGCGAAATTATCTACCATAAATTTAGACCCATTGAATTCAAAATAAGAATCCTTATTTAACAGGGTGTTTAGGTGTTCTCCAAATGAACAAATGTCCTTGTATGCTTTCGCTCTAAAAAAACCTTGACTTAACTGCCAAGCTGTTTCAGAGCCGTGACGGATTAAAGTTATCTCAGGTTCAGATATTTTTTGTTCTTTATTTTTAATTGCTTCTACTTTCCACTTAGATCCATTTAAGGCTGAGCTGTTAAGCTTTGCTTGAAGTTTCTTACTCCAATCTTTTACATTTTTATCTTTTTTCAAGTCAGCTAGCCTTTCAAGATACATGCTTGCCTGAAGTATTTCTTCTGGATATAGGTGGGTAAGAGAATACATGGACTCCTGGGATTTTTGGTGCTGTGAAAAAAGTTTACTCAGGGCTTCTCCGCCTATTGACTCACCCTTCTTGTTCAATACAAGCCTTGTCTCATCCAAAACTTCTGCCAGAAGCTGTTCTCTTAGGCCTTTGTCGTCCCTTATGTATACTTCTTGCTTCCCTTTTTTTAATTTATAAAGGGGGGGTTGGGCAGTATAAATATAACCCTTCTCTAGAAGCTCTGGCATTTGTCGGTAAAAAAAGGTTAGAAGAAGGGTTCTTATGTGAGAGCCATCCACGTCAGCATCAGTCATAATTATGATTCGGTGATACCTTAATTTTTCAAGCTGCCAGTCATCTCCCTTTATTCCACAGCCCAACGCTGTAATTATTGTTATTATTTCACTGGAGGAAAGAACCTTGTCTATCCTTGCCTTCTCAACATTAATAATTTTACCTCTTAGGGGAAGTATGGCTTGAAATTTTCTGTCTCTACCTTGCTTGGCCGAACCTCCTGCTGACTCTCCTTCCACCAAATAAACCTCTGATTTGCCTGGGTCTTTTTCCGTGCAGTCTGATAGTTTGCCAGGTAAGCCGCCTCCGTCAAAAACCCCTTTTCTCCTTGTTAGCTCTCTGGCCTGTCTAGCTGCCTCCCTTGCTCTAGCTGCATCTATTATTTTTGAGGCTATCAGTCGAGCTTCTGCTGGGTTTTCTAATAAGTAATTAGATAGGTGCTTATAAACCTCCTGTTCTACTATTGGTTTAATTTCAGAGGAAACTAGCTTATCTTTTGTTTGAGATGAAAACTTAGGATCAGGTGCTTTTATTGAAACTACAGCAACCAAGCCTTCTCTGGCATCATCTCCAGAAGCTGTTACCTTTTCTTTAGTTGACAGCCCCTCTTTATCCATGTATTTGTTTAATGCTCTCGTCAAGGCAGTTCTAAAGCCTACCAGATGAGTGCCCCCATCTCTTTGGATTATATTGTTGGTATAACAGTTAACATTTTCCTGGTAACCATCATTCCACTGCATAGCTACTTCCACAGAAATCCCCTCTTTGTTTTCTTGTAAGAAGTGAAATATAGAATTAATAGTATTTCTTTTTCCAGTAAGGAACTCAACAAACTCTGCAAGACCTCCTTTGTGCTTAAAAGTTTTTTTCTTGTCTACCCTTTGGTCCTCAAGAATAATTTTTACCCCGGCATTAAGAAATGAGAGGTCTCTTAATTTTCCAGCTAAAATTTCGAAGTCAAAGACCACGTTAGTGAAAGTTTCTGTTGATGGTGTTAATTTAATTTCTGTACCTGTTAGATCGCTCTTGCCCGTGGGTTTTAATTTTGCTTTTGGTACTCCATCAGAATAATGCTGCTCATACACTTTGCCATCCCTTCTAATGGTTAGGTGTAGTTTTTTAGAAAGTGCATTAACTACAGAAACACCTACCCCGTGAAGTCCTCCAGATACTTTGTAAGAATTGTCATCAAACTTTCCCCCGGCGTGGAGTTTAGTCATAATAACTTCAGCAGCAGAAACCCCTCTTCCTTATGAATATCCACAGGGATTCCACGTCCATTGTCTTTAACTAAGACACAATCATCAGCTAGTATTTGCACTTCTATATAATCACAATGGCCAGCTAAAGCTTCATCTATTGAGTTGTCTACCACCTCATAAACCATGTGGTGCAGACCTGTGCCATCGTCAGTATCCCCAATGTACATCCCAGGCCTTTTCTTGACCGCCTCCAATCCTTTTAAAACTGTTATGTTAGTAGAATCATAACTATTTGATTTAGCTGGGCTTTTTATTGATTTTCCTAGGCCTTTAGCAGCCCCTTTTAAAGCAGTTTTTTTTGTTTTTATTGGAGTTTTATTTAATTTTGTAGCTGTGTCAGTCTTCTTTGCTGGCATCTAGTTATTTTAACTTATTTTGAGAGATTTAGCTGTCTAAAATTGTCTAAAAAAGGACCAAAATTGTCTGTATTTTTTCCTTCTATGGCTGTAATTAACAGTTGAGAGTTAAGAGCTAGAGCTTCTTGAAGTACTATTTCTAAACTCTCTTGATCTAGCTCTGAAGTATGTCGTCAATAAGATAAATTATTTCTGATTCAATCTGAGACTTTAGGACATCATTAAAGTAAAAAAACATTAATAAAATCAGTAGTTTCTGCTGCCCTCTTGAAAGAACCGACCTTGCTAGTTTGCTTTCTGTGTAGAACATTAAATCAAGTCTATGAGGACCAAGGCTTGTGTATCCTAGTGCCCTATCTTTCTGACTGGACTTTGCTATTGCATCTCCAAATGATAGGTCTACTGGCCATCCTTTGCTTAAATGAATCTTAATCGTGTTTAAAAATTCAGGATTTCCTTTTTTTTCTTCCCTTCTGTTTTCTAAGGTATCCTTAAAAAAATTTACGTAAAACCTTTTTTGTGTATCTTCGAGTATATTTCCTATTTCTATTAAAGCTTTATTCCAAATTTTAAGCTCTTTTTCTGAAACCTTTCTCTTTAAAGCCATGTTTCTTTGGCTCAATGTTTTCTTATATAATTTATATTCATCGTGAGCACTATGTTCCACGTGAAACATTGCCTTGTTAAAAAAATCTCTACGTAATTCAGTTTCTCCTTCAATCATTCTTAGGTCTTTAGCTTGAATAAACTGAATAACTGGAAGGTCTTTTTTTGCAACAGAAGAGGTGCCTCCTTTACCCTTTCTAGAGATTCTTTTGTTTAATTCTTTTTCAGCTCTAATTTTGAAAATACCATTATCTTTAGTTATTTCAAGGTCCACCAAAAAGCCTTTGCTTTTATCCTTAATACAGTCTTTAAGATCCCTTGTTTTAAAGGACTTACCAGTTATCAAGACGTTGATGGCTTCAAGTACTGAAGTTTTTCCGGTACCGTTCACTCCTGTTAAAAGTAAGTTATTATTGGAAAGATCAAGCTTTAAGTCTGTAAAAGGTCTAAAGTTTTTTAGAAATACTTTGTCAATGGACATTTCATAGTCTCATTGGCATGATGACATAAGCCTCTAATTTATTTCCAGGTTCCCTGATTAAACAACTGCTTTCTTCTCCGTAGAAGTTTATCTCTACTGTTTCTGATTCTATTGTTGCTAAAACATCAAGTAAATAACCGATATTAAAGCCAATTTCCATTGGACTTCCTTCGTAATTAACTTCTAAAAGTTCTTCTGCTGATTCTTTCTCTGGATTATTTGCTGTTAATTTAAGTTTGTTATTACTTAATTCGAATCTTACTCCTCTGTATTTCTCATTAGAAAGAATAGATGCCCGAGTAAGCGCAGATTGGAGGTTTTCCTTAGAAATCTCTAAGGCATCAGGCTCCCCTGATGGTAATACCTTTTCATAATCTGGAAATTTTCCATCTATTAACTTAGTTGAAAAGTCTAAGTTTATGTCCTCAATTCTAAGGCTTGAGTTCCCAAAACTTAGATTAATATTATCATTTTCTTCTCTTAATATTTTCGCTAGCTCTAAAACTGCTTTTCTAGGAATTATTTGTCTTTTTCCTTCCACTTCTGCTGTTTCTGTTGTTTCTTTTAATTGGCTTGTGGCGAAAGCTAACCTGTGTCCATCAGTTGCTACTGTATTTATACTGCCTTCTTTGTATTCCACTAAAAGTCCATTTAAATAATATCTTACGTCTTGAGAAGCCATACAAAATGCTGTTTTATTGAGTAGTCTTTTTAAAGTTTTTGATTCTATAGACAATGAATCAGTTTCTTCTTTTGACTCTAGCTCTGGGAAATCGAGAGTAGATAAAGTTGCAAAATCAGCATGAAAGTTCTTAGAGCTTACTGTTAACTTGCCGTTATTTAAATTGAATTCAAGTGATTCTTTATCGGGCAAAGATCTGCACAACTCTGACATCTTCCTGGCTGAAACAGTAGTTTCCCCCTCTTCAATTACTTCCTTCACCTCTGTAACTGTTTTTAATTGTATTTCTAGATCCGTAGCTGTTATTTCTATTTTTCCATCCATGGCAACTATTTTGAGATTAGCTAAGATTGGAATTGTTTGCCTTCTTTCTGCTATGGATGCACCCATTTGAAGAGAATCAACAATTTCGTTCTTTTCTGTAATAAATTTCATTTTTAAATTGTTAAGGCCCTAAAAAGATTCCTATAGTCCTCTTCTATTTCATTATTAAAATCTCTAAGTTCTTTAATTCTTTTACACGCATGCAAAACTGTTGTGTGGTCTCTTCCTCCAAAGGACTCCCCTATTTCAGGCAAACTATAATTGGTTAGCTCTTTTGCTAAAAACATTGACATTTGCCTAGGTCTTGCAATAGATCTGCTTCTTCTTTTAGAAAGAAGATCACTTAATTTAATATTATAATATTCGGCTACTGTTTTTTGGATATTATCAACACTAACCTGTCTTGCCTGTATGGCCAACAAATCTTTAAGTGAATCTTTTATCAAAGGGATATCTATCTCTTTTCCTGTAAAGTTAGAGTTAGCTATAACTCTTTTCAAAGCCCCCTCAAGCTCCCTTACATTTGATCTTACTTTTTGGGCAATAAAGAAAGCGCTTTCTTCATCCAACTTATAACCCATTTCTTCTGCTTTGCTTAGAGTTATGGCAACTCTAGTTTCAAGCCCCGGTGGATCAATCACTACCGGTAGTCCCCACCCAAATCTAGACTTCAGCCTGTCCTCTAAGCCATTAATTTCCTTTGGATACCTGTCACAGGTTAGTATCATTTGACTTCCTCTTTCAAGCAAAGAATTAAAGGTATGAAAAAGTTCCTCTTGCGATTGCTCTTTGCCCGCAAAGAACTGAATATCATCAATTAATAAGGCATCTAAGGACCTGTAATATTGTTTAAATTCATTAATTGCGCCTAATTGTAGCGATCTTACCATATCACTCACGAATTTCTCCGAGTGTATGTAGGTTATCTTTTTAGATTGGTCGTGGGTTTTCATTAAATTTCCTACAGCATGCATTAAGTGCGTCTTACCTAGGCCAACGCCTCCATAAATGAAAAGCGGGTTATATGAAGTTTTTAAGCCTGATGCAACTTGCCTTGAAGCTGCTAGAGCTATGTGGTTTGACTTACCTTCAACGAAAGTATCAAAAGTAAAGCCTGGTATTAGGTTTGTTTGGTGACTCTTTTTATGAGAAAAGTGAATTTCCTTTTGAAAATCTGGCTTAGGGTTAATAACATCTTTTGTAGACTTTTTAATGTTGTCATTTATTTCTATAACTTCAGCCCCCTCTAGGCTCCCTTGAAAGACTTCAAAATTTATGTTTAATTCATCCTGGTTAGTTATAGCTATTAGTCTTTCTTTAATTGAGTTTCCATAATTTTGTTCAACCCATTCTAAAATAAAATTATTGGGTGCAAGGACTGAGTATGATTGCGGAGATATTCCTATATTCTCTTTTAGCTTTAGGGGCGCTATCCATGTAGAGTACTCTTCAAGGGCCAAATCTCTTTCAAGCGTTTTTTTACATTCGTTCCAAAAAAGAATTTCTGCCATGTGCCTAATTATAGAGGTTTTTTTTAAGTTATCCACAGCATAACAACAATTAATAATTGTGGATAACATGTTAATATTGTGTATAGTTGTTTTTTCTTGAGTATTTAGTCTAAAAAACTTATTATGCGCCTTCATTTACTTATTTTTCACTGAAAATGAAAAGAACTTATCAACCAAGTAAGATTAAAAG
>JGI26063J44948_1000392_pt1 | contig 11471 bp, 10 predicted proteins | sample MarorgKNORR_S2LV_4_FD_44948 | JGI IMG/M metagenome (IMG submission 44948) | reverse complement strand
GAAATTCGCCAATCGATCACCAATGCCATCCGCGACGTCATCACCTGTGAGCCCACGTATCTCTTAATGGGGATGAGCGCCGAAACCTTCTGGGGCGGCGTGGCCGGCAATATCGCCTTCGAGGACCGGGTCCGGCGCCGGAGCAACGGACTCGGCGTCTCTACCGGCGCGAGCGCTTGCCGCGATGCGCTCCGGGCATTTGGCGCCGAGCGGATCTCGGTGTTTAGCCCCTACCAGCCGGTCGCCGACCAGCATGTGTCCACCTTCTTCACCGAAGCCGGNTTTGAAGTAGCGTCCGTCACCGGCTTGCGATGCCCGTCGGCTACCGCGATCGCCAAGGTCACCCCCGAGATGCTGACGCCGGTCGTCGAGTCGCTCGATGGCCCCGACGTCGACGCCATCGTTCAGGTCGGCACCAATCTTTCCTTTGTCCACCAAGCGGCACAGCTCGAACACGAGTTGGGCAAGCCAGTCCTGGCGATCAATGTCGCTACGCTCTGGCACGCNCTACGGGCGACTGGGATCGATGATCAAATCACCGGCTTCGGGAGGATNCTTGCCGAACACTGACTCCCATACCTCTCCTCGCGGTGGGGTGCTCATCGAGGACCTGACCGAGGCCGAACTCGAGCGCGCCCACCGAGTCGATTCAGTACTTCCGGCGCTGGCCGCTCGAGCCGTCGAAGCCGACCGATCCGGCGAGTTTCCGATCGAACATGTCCAGACGATCTCCGAGGCCGGACTGCTCGGCCTTACCGTGCCGGTCGAGTACGGCGGACTCGGGGGAGGCCTACGTGACTTAGCGGCTGCGACCTTCGCGATGGCGACCGAGTGCGCATCGACATCGCTCGCCTACTTCTTCCAATGCAGCGGCTCGTCTCGCGGTCTGTTGCCTCTCGCAGCGATCGACGCCGGCCTTTTTCTCGATGACGACATTCCGATAGTTCGGGCCTTCGGCGAAAGGGTGCTTCGGCGGATGGGCGACGAAGGTCGCTGGGTCGCCAACTTTGCCAGCGAGTCGGTGCGCACCAAAGGCGCCGCGGTGACCATCGCTACCGAGGCATCACGTTCCGACGGCGGCTGGGTGATCAACGGGGTGAAGTCCTTCGGCTGCGCCACCGGAATCGCCGACGATTATCTCGTNACAGCGAAACTCGACACCGGCGACACCGTCGCCGANCTCGCCGTCTTTCTCATCCCCCGGGATACCCCTGGTGTTGGTGAACGCACCAAATGGGATGCGGTCGGAATGCGCGCCACNGCCACGCATGGAATCACCCTCGAAAACGTCTTTGTACCGGACGACGATTCGCTGACCGTGCNCGATTCTTTTGTGAACATGACCCTTGTCAGCCGTGGAAGTTTCGTCGGCAACCAGGTGGCGCTCTCCTCGGTGTACGTCGGCGCCGCCCAAGCGATCTACGACTTCGCGATGAACTATCTGACCANCACGAAATACGCGGACTCTGACGACCCCATCGGGAGCAGCGATGTTCACCGACAACTCATCGGAAAGATGCGCAGCCACCTCGACACGGCATTCCTGTGGGCTCGGCGCCAAATAGCGCTNGAGACCGCCGACCCCGGCATTCTCGCCAAAGGCGACGTCGTTGCGAACTGGCGCATCGCCAAGGGCGAAATAGCGGACAATTGTTTCCAGGTTGCGGTGCACGCCATGAAGGCGTGCGGTACGTCGAACACCGGAATGGAAGGGCCGATCTCTCGCGGGNTNCGCGATCTCTCGATGGCCTTGGTGCAGGGATTTCCTGCCGAACGTGGTCGACTTGAGGCTGCGTCGTACCTGGTTTCGGGATCCGAAGGGGCCCAGTTCGGAACGCTGAAGTCATGAATAGACCTGCTGGCCGACCATGGTTTGGTCCAGGTCTCGGGGTGATCCTGTATCTCGTTGGCTTTAACGGCGCGCTGCTGAACGGGATCGGCATTGGCTGGCTCAGACTCGGCCGCATCGCACAAACCGTCATCGTGTTGGTGGTCGTGGGTTTGATGGCTTACCTGACGAGCGATTATCTCAACGAACGCAGATCGGCGTATCGCACAGCGGTGCGGGCCGCTGGGGTGAACGACGGCAACGCGGGTACGTTCGAAACAACCGTTGAAGAACTGTTTGAAGGCACAGCGGACGCATGAGTGAGGACCCAATGTCGACCATCACGAAACGACTTGGCATCTGTCTGTTGACGCTGGCGCTACTTGCAGTCGGCTGCTCACAGTCGGCGAGCGATCCCGAAGGTGCGTCAACCGATTCGACCANAGCTCTCGAACCCTCAGGTTCATCGAGCGGCATAGACGATGACGGAACCGACGGCCCGGCAGNAATAGTCCCTGCGGGGGCTGACACGCCAGGGGTTACCGACGACACGATCACGGTGTCGTTCATCATCACCGACACCACCGCGGTAGCCGCGGCCTTTGGTTGGGAGGTGCCGACCGAAGGCAACCGCGAAGCCCAGGTAGCGGCGCTGGTTGAAGACATCAATGCCCGCGGCGGCGTAGCGGGTCGAACTATCGATGCCAAGGTGCATGTCTTCAATGCCATCACCGACGGACCGGTGGCTGAAGAGGCGCTCTGCAATGCGATCACCCAGGACGACCAGGCGTTCGCCGTGGTGATGACCGGGCAGTTCCAGGAGAATGCCCGCCCGTGTTACGCCAACGCGAAAACCCTCATGNTCGACGCCACGTTGTACCCCGTCGACGATGNCGGGTTCGACGAACTCGCGCCGTATCTGTGGTCGCCCTTNTTGCCGTCCTACGACAACCTCACCGCAGGTATGGCCAGCAGCCTCACCGACAGCGGGTGGTTCAGTAGCGGCACGGTGGGTGTTATCTCCATCGACTCCGACCTGAGCCGACGCGCCTACGAGCAGAATTTCGTGCCGGTACTCGACGCCGCCGGAGTCAAGGTCGCTTCGTTCAACACCATCGACCCCACCGACGGAACGGTGTTCGAGAACGGCTTGCTCCAGGCGATCGTGAACTTCAAAGAAGCCAACGTCGATCGGGTTGTGGCCATCGGCGGGTCGCGGCTCATCTCGTGGTTCATCAACACGGCGATCACCCAAAACTTCGAGCCGCAGTACGCAGTCTCTAGCTACGACTCACCCGACTTCAACATCTTCAACTATGGACCCCAAATGGCCGGCGCCACAGGAATCAGCGTCCTCCCTGGGGCCGATGTCGCCGACGATCAGTGGCCGTTCCCCGCCAACGACGCTGAGGCCGCCTGCGTCGATGTTTTCTCCGATGCAGGTCTCGCCATCGACGACCGAGCGACGGTTCGAACCGGGTTGATGTTCTGTGACGCGTTGCAACTTCTCGCCGCCGCCGGCGACGGCGCCGCCGAGATCAGCGCCGCAGGATTCGGCGAAGCCATGTGGGCGCTCGACACCAGCTTCGAAGCAGCGTCGGTCTACAGCGTGCAGTTCGAGCGAGGCCAATACGCAGGCGGTGGCGCCTACATGCCGTTCGCTTTCGAAGCGGAATGTGAATGCATGGTCGTCAGCGGATCACCTATCGACTTCGATGGCTGAACGAGAGGCCCAGCCTCGACATCCCCGAGTGCTCTGGGGCCTGGCGCTGCAAGCGGCGGCGATCACCGCGCCGCTCACCGTGTTGTTGTTCTGGCGGGTTGAGGTGGCATCGCGGCTCGACCTTCTCGAGACTCTTGTCGGCGAGACCGTGTTGTTCGGCTGGTTGGCCGTCGGCGTGGCGTGGGTGACCGTCCGCACCCGCAACATGTTGCCGGCTGGGTCGCTGCTGTGTATGGGTGGGGTCGTTGCCGCCGTCGGACTGGCGCTGATGGCCTGGACGATTCAGCTCAACCTCTTCGTCGGCGGCGGCGTACTGTACGTCGTCGGCGCCGCACCGTCGCTCGTGTTACACCGGCCACTTCTCTCCATGGCGGCGTCACCAGGCGATCGTCTTCGCACGCTGTCGCTGTATTGGGTAGGCGTATCCGTTGGGGCCGGCTGGCCGTTGGGTCTTCGCATCCTCACCGATGTCGGCTACGACACCGTGTTATGGATCTCGTCCGGATTGTGTCTGATCGCCGCTCTATCGATTGGACCGCACGCGCTATTGCATGACGACGATGTCGAGACCGAACCAACCGCTGGGGTTCTCGACACACCCTGGCCCCGCCGGTCGTACGGCGCGGCGTTCGGGGTCGGACTGATCGTATTTGGCGGCGCGCAACCCGCCTGGCACATCCTGGTCGACGAATGGCAACGAAGCCCTCGCCAGGTCGCCGCAGTGCTGGGCGTCGGCTGTTTGGCCAGCGCTGCGGTAAACGGGCTTGGTCCTTGGTACCACCGCCTCGATCGACTAACCGGCAGCCGTCGATCCGATGCGATCGGCCTGCAACTGCTAGTCGCCGGTGTATTGGTTTCCATCGGTTCGATGTCGACCACCTACATCGGAATCGTGGTGTGTTGGATGATCGCCGGCGGGGCCATCGGGCTCGCTGCGGCCGCGCTCGATGCTGCGGTCTTTCCGGCGGTCGCGCCGTATCTTCGGCGACGCCTCGCCTTCGGGCAGTTGGTGTTCCTGACCGTCGGCGCCTTCTTCGGACTGGTCCTACTGGAGATCTTTCCCGCCTCGCTCAGCGAGCAGTGGCGGTTAGGGCTCTTTGCCCTGCCTCTGGTGTGGGTGGGTTGGGCCATCCGTCGATACTCCGACTCGTCGCGGGATTCGACCGCCGACTTCGCCTCCGCCGCAGCGGCTCAGGTGCCACGACGGGTGGCTGGGCTCGACGGCGAATCGACACCTGTGCTTTCGGTCGAAGGTCTTCAGGTCGCCTACGGTTCCGTGCAGGTGTTGTTCGATGTCGATCTCACCATCGATCCCGGCCAAGTCGTCGCCCTGCTCGGCACGAACGGCGCTGGCAAGACCACGCTGTTACGAGCGATCTCTGGACTCGAGCCCACCATCGGGGGACGCATCGTCTACACAGGGCTCGACATCACCAGGACTCGTCCCACCTGGCGGGTCGGCATGGGTTTGCACCAGGTCGTCGGCGGCAACGCGATCGTCGGCCCGCTCACCGTCGCCGAGAACCTCCGGCTCTTCTGTCACAGCCTCGATCGTGTTGATGGCGTCGATCCGCTCGCCGAGGTGTTCGACGTTTTTCCGCGGCTTGCCGAACGGCAACATCAACGGGCCGAGACGATGTCGGGCGGCGAGCGGCAGATGCTCGCGATGTCGAAGGCGTTGATTGTGCGCCCGCGTTTGTTGTTGATCGACGAATTTTCCCTGGGCCTCGCACCTCTGGTTATCGCCGACCTTCTTCCGGTCGTTCGCCAGATCGCTGAACGGGGCGCGGCGGTGTTGTTGGTCGAACAATCGGTGAACATCGCGCTCTCTGTCGCCGACTACGCCTACGTGATGGAAAAGGGTGAGATCGGTTACCAGGGGCCATCGGCGGTGCTTCGATCACAGCCCGACCTCGTCCGCAGTGCGTACCTTGAAGGGCTTTCGCGAGTCCTCAAGGGCTGATCACGATGGTCGCGGTGTGGGGCTTTGACCTCTCGGCTCCGCTGGCGTTGCTGGGTTCGATCTTTGGTGTCGGCTACGCGTTGTTGGGCATCGGACTTGTTCTCGCGTATCGCTCGAGCGGTTTCATCAACTTCGCTCACGGATCGCTCGGCCTCGTCTCGGCAGCGATGATGTCGGTTGTCGTGAACGACTATGGCGTTCCGTACTGGTTCGGTTTCGTCGGAGCGATCATCGTGTCGGCGTTGCTCAGTGCGGGTCTCGAGGCGGTCGTGGTGCAGAAACTTTCCGGCTCGCCAAAGGTGCTGGCGATGGTCGCCACCCTCGGCACCTCACAAGCGCTGCTGTTGCTCGCGTTGTCGTTCTCCGGTGGTGGCCTTGGGGGCGCCAGCTTCCCCCAGCCGCCGTTCTTTCCTGAGTTCGACCTCTCGGCGTTCATCTCATCGTCGGCGACCGCCTTGTTGATTCTCTCTCCTCTGGTAGTGGCAGCGCTGTATCTATTTCTCCAACGGAGCCGCTATGGGCTGGCGATTCGAGGCGCGGCATCGAATCCCGATGCGGCGACGTTGCTAGGTGTCGACCCACGACAGATGTCGATGTTGTCGTGGGCGCTCGCCGGTGCGATCTCTGCGTTCACCGCGATGCTGATCATTCCTAACCAGAGCACCGTCACCCCCGACACCTTCGGACCCGACTTCATTATCCGAGGGTTGGCCGTCGCGGCACTCGCTCGATTCAACAGCCTCCCTGTCGCCTTTGCGGCGGGGGTCGGCCTGGGGGTCCTCGAGCAATACATCAGCACCAACCCAAACGCCGCCGGTTACTTCGATGTCGCGTTGTTCGTGTTGATTTTGGTCGGTGTGGCACTACATGTACGTGGCGGTCGCGAGGAGCAGGAACGATGGGATGGGCTCGTCAGCGACGAGCGGTTGCCCGATGCGTACCTCGATGTTTGGATCCTTCGAAACCTTGGCTGGGTCGTCGGTGCGATCGTCACCGTCTTCGCTGCGTTGATACCGCTGTGGATCACGAACAAGTCGNCGTTTGTGATCACGACCATTCTCGCTCTGGCGATCATTGGTATTTCGGTCAGCTTTCTCACCGGCTTGGCCGGTCAGCTCTCGCTCGGGCAGGTCGCGTTCGCCGCNATCGGAGCGGTGGCTGCCGTCCGCGTCGGCACGGAGATGGGGAGTGTTGCGCTCGGTCTGGTGGCAGGCGGGTTGGTGGGGGCGGCGGCATCGGCCGTGGTCGGACTCCCGGCGCTTCGAGTCCGAGGGTTGCAGTTGGCGATCGTGACCCTTGCCTTCGCACTGGCCACGTTCAGCTGGCTCCTCCGCCAGGACTGGGCGTTCGGTGTGGGTCGAAGCTCGCGCCCGCTTGAGTTCCTTGGGGCCGAGATCACGACATCGAAGGGCTACTACTACGTGGCGCTGGGGGCTTTCGTGTCGATTCTCGCGTTGGCAAGCATCGTGAGCGGTTCGCGTTTGGCAGATCGTTGGTAGCCCTGCGTGACAATGCGAACGCAGCGCGGGTTTTCCGCATCGCTCCTCGCCGCACGACGCTGCTCGCGTATGGGTTCTCCGGGTTCGTTGCCGGCCTCGGTGGTTCGGTGCTCGCCTTCGCCAACAGTTTCGTCACCCGAGCGTTGTTTACCCCGAGCGACAGCATCAACGTCGTGTCGGTCGCGGTCATCGGCGGCCTCTCCGAGCTGACCGGACCCCTTCTCGGTGCCGCGTACCTCGTTGGAATCCCGGGGTTCTTCGAACTGGACCTGTCGGCGTTGGCCGGCCTGAACGCAGCCTGGCTGATTCTCGTTCTCGAACAGCCGCGTGGCCTATGGGGGCTTCTGGCGTCAACGCGTGCCAGTGTCATCGACCAGGTGGCGCGATGGCATGGGATCGACCCGGCTACCGCCCGGCTTGAGGTCGAACCCGACGACGATCCTGCTGCGGTCGTGCTCGAAACAGGCGAAATGGGCACGACACGGATCGACCGCAGAGGCGGCGACGAGACTGACCAGTTGCTGGTCGTCAACTCGGTGACCAAGTCGTTTGGATCGGTGACGGCGGTCGACAAGGTTTCGCTCGCGGTCGCTCGCGGTGAGACCTTAGGTTTGATCGGACCGAACGGAGCTGGCAAGACCACGCTGTTTGAGCTCATCTCTGGGTTCGTTCAGCCAAACGAGGGTTCGGTGAGCTTCGACGGCGTCGACATCTCTCGTCGGACGCCCGAAGCGCGAAGTGCGATGGGTCTTGTTCGCTCGTTCCAGAACGCGTCGATGTTCCCGACGATGACAGCGCGCGACATCATCATGCTCGCTCAACAACACGCCGCTCCCACTTCTGCGATCGATCGATCGGTGAACGACACCCTCAGAATGTTCGGACTCTCCGCCCTGGCCGATCAGCCGGTGCGGCGCCTTTCCACCGGCACCCGGCGTATCGTCGAGCTCGCCGCCAACCTTGCGCTTGGGCCGCGGTTGCTCTTGCTCGACGAGCCATCGGCCGGCATCGCTCAAGCCGAGACCGAAGCATTGGGCTCGGTAATCGAGAAGATTCGCGATTCGTATGGCATCACCATCGTGGTGATCGAACACGACATGCCAATGCTCTCCGCNATTTGCGACCGAATGATCGCCCTCGAACTTGGATCGATCATCGCCGAGGGAACACCAACCGAGATCCAGTCCAACGAAGCGGTGATTCGTAGCTACCTTGGCGACGACCCGATAGCGATCGCCCGGTCGGGCTCGCCTGACCGCCGACGTGGCACTTCTTTCTAGGACTCTTCGACACCAGCGAAGAGGTCGCGTCTGTTGAACGCCGCCGTCATGAAGCGACCGAACGCCTTGCGTCGGGTCAACCATGCGACCCGCACACCCGACTTGTCGGTGGCCAGGATGTGTTCGACAAGCCACGGGGTGACGGTGTGGACTTCGTCGCCCAGGATGTTGAAGATCTTCTTCGACTTTTCCCATTGCTCGGAGGTGAGGTCGTAGTCGCTGGTAAGAAGATCGGTGACCACGATGCCCGGCGAAACCGTGCAGATCTGAACCGGGGTGTTGGCCGTGTCCTTGCGCAGGCCCTTCTGCACGTACCGCACGGCACGTTTGGTTGACCCGTAAGCCACCATCCCGGTTTGCGTGGCGCCGTCGGAACCAAACCCCTCGGTACTCCAGACTTGTCCGCCGCCCTGCGCGAGCATGTTGCGAATCGCGACCTTCGACCCAAATATCACGCCGGTGAGGTTCGTGGTGACCAGACCCTCGAGCGCCTCGTCGCTCTGTTCCCACAACGGCTTCCGTTCGATGCTCATGCCGGCATTGTTGATCCAGACGTCGGCCCCGCCGAACGCTTCTGCCGCGCAATCCCAGAGCCGCTGCAGCGCGGCCGGATCGGTGATATCGCAGGCGATGCCACATACCTTCGTTTCGCCATAATACTCTCCGAGTTCGGCGACGGTCGTCGCTACGGAGTCGGTTGATCGACCGCTGATCGCCACCGAGCATCCACGTTTCAAGAACTCGCGGGCGAGCCCGTTGCCGATGCCTCTAGTCGATCCGGTGATTACAACCCGCTTGCTCATCTTTCTCCCTTCAGCGGCGCGCCCATCGAGAGATCGTCGTCGCGTTGACCAAGTCTTCGACACGATCTTGCTCGCTCGGTTCCTGGCAATGTTCGCCGAGAAACGCAGTGAGTACCGATGCCAGTGTGTCGCGTGCCAAACGGTCCGTGGAGCGCAACTCGGCCTCGAGAAACGATCGGCCCGATGTTTCATCGATCGGATCACAGATCGTGAAATGGTTGCCGTCAGCGATTTCGACGAGCCACGAGTCGTTCTGGTTCCGGCGAATGGCCTCGTCGAATGTTCGTCGCACCGGATCGTGAGCCTGATCGTCGTTGCGGTATCGGTCGCGGCTCGCCGCGATCACGCCGTCGTCGGCTCCCGCGAGCAACAAGATTGGCACCTTGGAGGGCACGGCCGTGACGCTGGCTTCGCCGTGGCCGAGCGACATGGAGGTCATTGTGTGGCCGCCGAAGCTAAAGGCGCAGGCCAGTCCGGAGACCCAACTCGGGTCGGTGTTGTGAAGGGCGACCGTGCCCCCGGCCGAATGCCCACCGATGGCAACCCGATCGAAGTCGATCAACCCTTGTACGGGTTCGTCGAGATCGGCGATGGCATCGAGCAAAGGACCCAATGCGGTGGCCGAGCAGTGGCTAGCGATGATGTCGGGGCCGAGCGCCGCCATGTCGACGCCGGGGGTGATGCCGCGACCGGCAGGCCCCAGCGATCCGATGTTCGCGTAGGTCGCAACGCAGTAGCCGGCTCGGACCAGCCGGATTGCCAACCATCGGTAGGAATCGGGCGTCACGTTGATTCCCGGGAGCACGATGACGAGTGGCCACGGGGAGCGGGATCGATCGGCGGCCACCAGTCCGGTGAGGCGCGCTGCGTCGAGCGCGCCCTCGTCGGCGGCGTAGTAAAGCGTCGCCATCGAGGCGTCGGTGTCGGGAACCTCGAAGCCGAGGTGGATCGAGCGGACGATCACCGGTCTCCTGCAGGTGCATCGAGCTCTCCTGCAGGTGCATCGAGGGGGTCGAGGAAATAGTCGACTGTCATGGCGTCGGCCATTAGCTCGAGCACGTGGGCACGCACCTCGAGATGTACCGGATCGGTCGTGTAACGCTGGTATGCGGCCAAATCCGGCCAGGTGGTGGTGAGGCTCAAATCACATGAGTATCCGCCGTCGAGATTGTTGACGTCGACCCGGAGGTCGATCATGTCGTCGATACGACCGTGCATCGACTTCATCAGGTCGCGGCAGACATCGATCGTGGTGTGGTCGTGCAGCTTCACCAAGACACAGTGGACGTGCATGTCGGTAAGCCTCCCTTGCGACTCAACGTAGTGCTCCGCTCAGAGGAACGAGGTTTCCCCCGGCGGACCAGCGAATCTACGATCGGATCATGAACGACGCCAACGAAAGCCCATCGCCTTCCGCTCTGAACAAGTATGGCCCCGGCTCACCCCGGCCCTACCAATGTTTCATGGGCAGATGGGAGGGCCTCTGCAAGAGTTTCACGCCTGACGGCGAGTTTCTCGATAGCAGTGCAGTCCACATGGAGGTCTCTTGGATAGATGACAGCACCTGGCATCTTCACGAGCACTTCGACAACCTCTACGGAGTTGGCGAGACGGTCTACGACACACCGATCTCGGTCGACGGCAAACGCTGCTGGGCGAACAGCGAGATGATCAGCCTTGAAGGAACCGAGCTGCCGCATTCAATTATGTGTTCACCATCGACAGCTCGGTGACCAAAACCATCGTCTACAACAACCACTATTTTCTCGACCCGAACACGCGTCGCATCATCACCCACAAGGTCCGGGACGGGAAGACCAACCTATTTCAGATCCAAGACTTCGTTTGTGTGGAGCGGCCATGATCGTCCANAGCGCGGCCGACGGCGACGCCCACTTCGTGATCGCNATGCGACAGCACACNGCGTTCGCCGGATCGCTGGCCCGAAACTTTGGCAACGACATGTTCGTTGGCCTCTCGCCACAAGAGCCGATGCAGTTCATCATCGAGCATCATGACCAGGGGTGGGTCGAGCTCGACGTCGAGGCGCCGCAGGACCCGGCAACCGGCCTGCCGTATAACCTCACCGCGACACCGCTTCCCCAAATCGTCAGCACCAGCGCTGGGTCGCCAGCCTTCAACGCCGAGCACCACCCGTTCAGTGGGCTGATCTCCTCGATGCACACGTTTGGGCTCTACAACGGTCGATACGGTCTGACCGACAAGGTCTTCCTGGACATCATCCCCGACGAGTTGCGCCCGAGTGTCGACGAGATGCTCGCCTCCGAACTCGAACGGCAAGCGGCTTTGAAGACCGCTCTCGAAGCGACCGACCCCGAGCATGCGTCCGACGAGTACGTCCTCCACGCCTATAA
>JGI26063J44948_1000385_pt1 | contig 11587 bp, 8 predicted proteins | sample MarorgKNORR_S2LV_4_FD_44948 | JGI IMG/M metagenome (IMG submission 44948) | reverse complement strand
GCAGGCTTTTCAGTGATTGCACTGCAACTAAGTTTGCTGATTTTTATCGGCGAAGGTGTCCGTGATGCCTTTGATCCCCGGCATAATGCTTAATATATCAAAGAAACTCTCTTGAAAATAACTCCTAATTTAATCAGTAATTAATAAAACTTTGTTTCAACTCAAGTAAGTGCCCGCTGAATTTTAACTGAAAGGAAAAAAATGAAGAATGAAGAAAATACTCCCATTCAACCCGTCAGCGGAAAAATCGTTCCGCGTTACGCGGGCCCTGCTACTTTTGCCAGGCTTCCGGAATTACGAGATGTAAAGAAGTGCGATATTGCAATACTTGGAATTCCCTTTGATTCAGGAACCAGCTATCGCCCCGGAGCCAGATTTGGACCACAGGCCATCCGGCAGGCTTCACGGCACCTCCGGACTCAGTATCATCCGGCCTATGACACCGAACCGTTTGCAGAACTGCAGGTGGCAGATGCAGGCGACATAGCTTGTAATCCGTTTAATATTGAGGAAGCAGTCGGACAAGTCCAAACTGCTGCGACAGATCTTTTGGGAAAAGTAGGCAGCATTATCAGTCTGGGTGGTGACCATACGATTGCTTTGCCTTTACTGCGGGCGGTAAATCATTTTCACGGATCTGTCGCTCTCGTTCATTTTGACGCGCACCTGGACACCTGGGATACCTACTTTGGCGCTCCTTATACACACGGTACACCGTTTCGACGGGCTGCTGAAGAAAAACTGTTCCTAGATCATGCTTCAATTCATGTCGGAATCCGGGGACCTTTATATAGCAGGGATGATCTAACTAATGATGAAGAATTAGGATTCAAGGTTGTGCATTGTGATGAGTTCCAAAATGAAGGTGTGGAACACGTCATCAAGCGCATCAAGGATCGGGTGGGGAACAACCCAATGTATTTGTCAATTGATATTGATGTGCTAGACCCAGCTCACGCTCCTGGAACAGGAACACCGGAAATCGCGGGAATGTCTTCGCGGGAATTACTCGGGGTTTTAAGGGGCTTAGCCGGACTGAATATTATCTCTGCGGATGTTGTAGAAGTTGCTCCGGCCTATGACCACGCCGAGTTGACTTCACTTGCTGCGGCAACCACAGTTTTTGAACTCATTAATTTATTGGCGCATTACCGCAAAAATAATACATGAAAACTGAATTGTGTTTATTTCAGTGGACATGTTAGTTCACTGAAATTACAAGATAAGTTTATATAATGTATACTTATAATATTTGTTCCGGTGGAACGAACTCATAACCAAAAGCCTCAGAAACGCCCTTACAGATAACATTTCCTGCATGAGTGTTTATACCTAATGCCAGGGCATGATCTTCCTTGCACGCCGTTTTCCAGCCTCTATTGGCTAATTGAACAGCATATGGTGTAGTGACGTTGGTCAAGGCCAGCGTAGAGGTTCTTGCTACAGCACCGGGCATGTTGCCCACAGAGTAATGAACTACACCGTGCTGCACATAAACTGGATCACTGTGATAGGTGACACGATCAATGGTTTCAATACAACCTCCCTGGTCGATAGCCACATCAACAATAACGGATCCCTGTTTCATGGTTTTGACCATGGCTTCAGTTACCAGATGAGGCGCTTTTGTCCCCGGAATCAACACACCTCCAACCAGCAAATCTGCACTTTCCACGGCCCTGGCGATGTTATAACTGTTGGACATCACCAGTTGAACACGTCCGTTGAACACGTCATCAAGATAGCGCATTCTGTCTGCACTTACATCAAGAATGGTAACTTTTGCACCCATCCCGACGGCCATTTTGGCTGAGTTTATTCCGACTACTCCGCCGCCGATAATCACTACCTCTGCCGGTTCTACTCCCGGAACACCGCCCAGCAACACGCCCTGTCCGCCCTGCGGCTTCTCCAGAAAACGGGCACCGACTTGTACTGCCATGCGTCCGGCGACTTCACTCATTGGAGTGAGCAGAGGCAAACTGCGATCCGGTAGCTGTACTGTTTCGTATGCAATGGAGGTGGTTTTACTGCTCATAAGCGCATTGGTCAATGCTTCTTCGGCGGCCAAATGCAGATAGGTAAACAAAAGCAAATCTTCCCGGAAAAATCCATATTCCTCAGGAAGCGGTTCTTTGACTTTGTAAACCATTTCGGTGGACCATACCTCAGCGGCTGTATCAACCATGTTCGCACCGGCTTCCTGATATTCTGAATTGCTGAAACCACTGCCCAAACCTGAGTCTTTTTCTACAAACACCTGATGGCCGTTCCGCACGAGTTCAGCTACTCCTGCCGGCGTAGCACCTACCCGATTTTCCATTTCCTTAATTTCTTTCGGAACACCTATTCTCATTTTATCCTTTTCTCAAGTACTTGTTTTCAATTGTTTTTTCTATGAGTTGAAATACTGAATAATAACCTCCTGTATAAAGCATATTTATTCAAACAGGACGACCATTTAGTTTAATGCCTGCTTTAAGGCATTTCCGATTGCATCCACAATCATATCTGCCTCACTTTCCTGCAGTACCAGGGGTGGAGCCATGATTAAAACATTATCCAGCCCCGGAACAGTGTAACCGTTACGCATCACATGGACTCCCTGTTTCATACAGTTTTGAACTATTGCATTGGAACGTGCCGTCTCCAGAGGAGTTTTACTTTCCTTGTCGGAAACCAGTTCTATTCCCAGAAGCAAGCCCTTGCCACGGATTTCACCTACAAAAGGATGGTCCGCGAATTCATTCAATCCGGCCTTGATATAGCGCTCCATTTTTGCAGCATTGGCTACCAGATTCTCACGCTCGACAATTTCAATATTTTTTAAACTGACTGCCGCAGCAACAGGATGACCACCGTATGTGTTAACATGCCTAAAATGCTTGAGCTCGTTTGCTTCACCGTAAAATGCTTCAAAGATATTCTCCGTAACTACCGTAGCAGCAACCGGCATATAGCCGCTGGCCATACCCTTTGCAAAAGTAAAAATGTCCCCTTTGGCTCCCCAGTGTTCGTGTCCAAACATTTTTCCGGTTCTGCCGAATCCGGAAACTACTTCGTCCAGGATCAGAAGTACATTGTACTTATCACAAACTCTCCTGATTTCAGTTAAATAATTATCAGGAGGAACCATCACTCCACCACCGGAAATCATAGGTTCCATTATAAATGCCGCAACCGTTTCTTCCCCCTCATAAATGATTGTGTCTTCCAGGAATTTGACACATTCTGTACCATGTTCTTCTTCAGTCAACTTTGGATGCCGTCGATACGGATAAGGCGGAGGAATATGTAAAAATCCGGGAGCAAGTGGCTCATAGCCGATCTTGCGCTCAGCCTGGCCGGTAGCACTCATAGTTGCCAGTGTGTTTCCGTGATAAGCACGATGACGGGAAATAATTTTATGCTTGCGCGGATTTCCGGTTTGCAAATGATACTGACGCACCATTTTAAACGCTGTTTCATTGGCTTCTGAACCACTGCTGGTGAAATATACGTGACCTTTATCCATGCCCAGCTTCTCCAGCATCTTTGCTGACAGTTCTACAGCAGGATCACTGGTCATAACCGGAATTACGTATGCCAGTTTTTCCATTTGTGCCTTCGCCACTTCAGCCAGTTCTTTTCTTCCATGACCAACATTCACACACCATAAACCTGCCGTTCCGTCAAGAATACGGTCTCCGTCTTCATTGATCATGAAGCAGCCTTCAGCTTTCACAATGTGTTTTGGATGATTTTGCAACAGCATCTTGTGCTGAGTCATCGGACGCCAGAGAGAGTCCGGAGCGTTCATGTTTTGTGTTTCCATTTTTTCCCTTTTCTAATCATTAATTAATTAGCCGNAATTATATTATAAATCTATCCACACTTTTATCAGATTTTTTTTAATGTACGGCTGTATNTAAACTAACANAGTAAGCTTCACTTTTGTNCACACATATCATCTTTACTGATTCCTGCCACAGGCACCGGTGTTTTCATGGCATCTCGGCGGAAGGGGTCTCCAAGCTCCTGATCAACAACTGCTTCAATGAATGTTGTTTCCCCTTTTTCCATTTGCGCCTTGACTGCGGAAGCCAAAGTACTCGTCAACTCATCCATCGTCTTAACCATAACTCCTTTGACACCGCATGCATTTGCTATTTCTGCGAAAGAGACTTGCTTATCAAGCTCTGTTCCAATGAAATTGTCATCATACCAGAGTGTTGAGTTACGCTTTTCAGCACCCCACTGGTAATTTCTGAAGATGATCATCGTGATACCGGGCCATTCACTTGCGTCCAATTGCAGTCATTTCATTCATTGAAATTCCGAAGGCCCCGTCTCCAGCAAATCCAACAACAGGTGTTTCCGGATTACCGATTTTTGCGCCAATTATAGAAGGGAAACCATAACCACATGGTCCAAAAAGCCCCGGAGCCAAATATTTTCTTCCGTTTTCAAAAGTCGGATAGGCATTCCCGATAGCACAGTTGTTGCCGATATCTGAAGAAATTATTGCCTCTTCAGGTAGAACTTTCATTATTGCACGCCAGGCCATTCTTGGTGACATGTGATCGGGCTGACGCGCACGAACACGCTCATTCCATGTAGTCCCCGGATCGTCCTGTTCAAAATCCATGGAGTAAAGTGTTTCTGCCCAGACAGCTTTTTTTCTTGCAATCAGTTTGCGCCTCTCCTCACGTCCTGCATCACCGGCTTTTTCAGCCAACCTGCTCAGAATTTGTTCTGCCACCTGTCTGGCATCACCGACAATTCCGACAGAAACCGGCTTTGTTAATCCGATCCGATCCGGATTGATGTCAACCTGGATCAGTTTTGCCTCATTCGGCCAGTAATCCAAGTTGTAACCTGGAAGCGTAGAAAACGGATTCAATCGTGTACCAAGAGCCAAAACCACATCCGCCTCTTTAATCAACTCCATTGCTGCCTTTGAACCATTATAGCCCAGTGGTCCGACAAACAAAGGATGTGAACCGGGAAATGCATCATTGTGCTGATAATTGCAGCACACAGGTGAATCTAAACGCTCTGCAAGTGCTTGTGAGGCAGGAATGGCATTGCCTAAAATCACACCTGCACCATTTAGAATTACAGGAAATTTTGCATCAGATAAGAGCTTAGCAGCACTGGATATTGCATCAGTACCGCCTGCTGGAAGTTCAAACTCAATAATTTCCGGTAGTTCAATATCGACTACCTGTGTCCAGATATCTCGTGGTATATTGATCTGTGCCGGAGCAGACATGCGCCTGGCCTTAGTGATAACACGATTCAGTACTTCCGCAATACGCGTTGGATCACGAACTTCTTCCTGATAGGCCACCATGTCTTTGAAACCGGCCATTTGTTCAACTTCCTGAAAACCACCCTGTCCAATCGATTTATTGGCCGCCTGTGGGGTAATCAACAACATCGGTGTGTGATTCCAATATGCGGTTTTGACACAGGTTACAAAATTGGTTATTCCAGGTCCATTCTGTCCAATTATCATCGACATTTTACCTGTTGTGCGAGTAAAACCGTCAGCCATATAACCCCCGTTACACTCGTGTGCTACGTCCCAAAACGTAATGCCCGCTTGAGGGAAGTAATCTGATATCGGCATAAAAGCCGAACCGATTATGCCGAAAGCATGTTCGATTCCGTGTTTTTGCAGGACTTTTATGAAAGCCTCTTCTGTTGTCATTTTCATAAGCTGAGTTCCATTAATGTTGTGTTTCAAAAAAGCGGTTATCGGAATCCATTATATAAAATCCAACTTTCCGCAAAATAAGTAAAGTAGATTTATCATAAAATCCGAATTCACCAATATATTCCGTCTTTAAGTCAATTTACAGTAAAATCTGCTGTAGGACTCTACCCAGACAGCAATTTATAAACAGTACTTTTGCATTAAATCCGGGAGATGTTTCATTCAGTGAGACCTGAAGTCTCGCTAACAGAATTCATAGTAAATTTATACTTCATAACATAAATTAAATCAACTTATTTTATCTCTGGTAAATCAATATTTGACAATGTTCAAAAAAGGCATTATAAAAATATGTTATTTTGCTCACAGTATTTTGACTTGCGAATAATAATTAAATTAGTAGTATTGACTGTGCAACTTAGTTGAACAGTTTGAAAATGAAGCATTGCGGTTTATTACGGTTAAATAACTTTGTAAAATATTATTATCTAAACTTTTTTTAGGAGTTGATTATGGTAATCAGTCATTTCATAAATGTTTCAATTGAAATCCTGATCTATTTCCTGGTAAGTATCTTGTGTTTGTTCATCGGCAGGAAAGTACTGGATTGGATTACACCTTATGATTTGAACAACCAGACTTCGATTGAGAAAAATCTCGCTGCAGGTATTACTGAAGCAGGATTCTACATTGCTATGGCAATTATCGTCCACGCTTCTGTTTCCGGAGTTGTTGACTACGATATGTTTTCCTTCATCGATTCAGAGGATCCGTCTCGTTATTCGTTGCTTGGCGCTGAGTTGATAACCACAGCCATCTATTTGCTGCTTGGCTTAATTTGCCTGAGTTTAGGACGCCGTTCACTGGACTGGGTCACTCCTTTCGACTTAAATAAGGAAATAGAAACAGAACGCAATGTCGGAGTTGGTGCAATAGAAGCTTCAATCTACATATCCATAGCAATCATCATTCACGGCATCATAGTCTGATCCAACCTTAGCATCTCGTTTTGTTGATAAGCTAATATTATCAGACCAACTCTTGATGCCGTTGTAAAAGCCCTAAAAACGTGACATTTTGAGCAAAGCAAGAAATCCCGCATAGACTATTATACTAATATCATTAAGATTTTTCTACAATCGAAATGACAAATAGTGTACTTTAGACTTTTTGCGTGACCGTCAACTCTTGGACGAGTTAAATTTGTTTGGAGTTGCCTGCCGGAATTTCTTGTAGAAAATCAACTCAATAATATTTTCCCAGATTAATTAATGCAGTTTGAAACACGACTTTGGTCATTCACCCAGGGTGTTAGAGGTCGCATTGCCATCTCAGTACTAATCGGAATGATTGCAGCAGCACTCGGAGTGATTCGTCTTGCTTTGCTCGGTTGGCTGATCGGTCTTATTTTTCTAGGTCAGTCTGCAGACGAATTNGTTATGCCAATCATTTTTGCTGCTTTNNTTATGCTGATGCGNGGTATTTTTGAACATTGGCGAACAATGACAGCGCATGAGACATCGGCAATTGTTCAGAAGCAACTGCGTCGTCGTCTTTTTGACAAAATAGTGAGCCTTGGACCTGGATATACAGGCAGACAAAGATCCGGCGAACTCGTATTGACATTAGTGGACGGAATAGAACAGCTGGAGACTTATTTTGGAGAATACCTACCACAATTGTTTATCTCTGCACTGACACCACTGATGATATTTGCTTTTGTTGCCTTTCTCGACTTTCCGGTTGCACTTATCCTGCTGGTAGCCGCTTTTGTGTCACTGGCAGCACCATCAGCATGGCACAAGTTTGACACCAAAAGATCACTTGAAAGGCAGCAGGCGTATGCAGCATTTGCATCAGATTTTTTAGACGGAATCCAAGGCCTTGCTACACTCAAATCCTTTGGTCAAAGCGGATCACGTACAGAATTGCTGAAAAAACGATCTTTTGAGCTTTTTCGCAGTACCATGTGGGTTCTTGCCACCAATTCTTTATCAAGAGGAATCACAGATACATCTATCGCAGTCGGTGCTGCAGCGGGACTGGGCTATGGAGCCTACCGTACGATGGCAGGTGAAATGGAACTCACCACATTGCTTATAATTTTAATGATGGGAGTTGAAATTTTCAGGCCTCTGCGTGATCTGCGTACAGTTCTGCATCAGGGTATGGTAGGTCTTTCTGCAGCACAAGGAGTATACAAAATTCTCGATGCTCAACCGGTTGTATTGGAGGAGCATTCCGGAAACAGCACTACCCGTCTTGAACCTTCAATTGATTTCGATTCAGTAAGCTTCAGTTACCCGGAACACAGCCACATTGTCCATAATTGTCTGAATTTCAACATCAGCAAGGGAGAAAGAGTAGGTATTGTCGGATCAAGTGGTTGCGGCAAGTCTTCGATCGTTAAGCTTCTACTACGTTTCCATGATCCTGGGCAGGGATCCATCAGCATTGGTGGAAAGGACTTGAGAAACATCACCCTCGACCAGTTACGAAGAGAAATCTCTGTTGTTCATCAGGACACATTCCTTTTTCATGGAACAATTGAGGAGAATATACGAATGGGGAATCCGGAAGCAAGCGAAACTGAGATTACCGATGCAGCAAAAAATGCTAACATCCATGAGTTTGTAACAACTCTTCCGGACAGATACAAAACGATTATTGGTGAAAAGGGCATCAAGCTTTCAGGTGGGCAGCGGCAGCGGATTGCTATTGCAAGGGCTCTTTTGAGGGATACGCCCATTTTAATTTTAGATGAGGCATTGTCTGCTGTTGATGCAGAAAACGAATACGTCATCCAGCAGGCCCTTGATCGTTTGATGAAAAACCGCACCACACTCGTTTTGGCCCATCGGCTTTCAAGTATAATCAAATGTGACCGGATACTGGTAATGGACCAGGGAAGGGTTGTTGAGTCTGGACATCATGAAGCCCTGATGAAGAAAGACGGTATTTATTCGGCTTTGATGAATGAGCAGGTTCGCGAAGCAGAATTAAAAGAATTGGTAAATGGTGAGGAAGAATCAATNTNTGTAAATAACGGGACTGTAGAACAGANAGATGAATCTTTACGTGACTTGCCGACAGAGGGCATTATTAAAGCAGAGGGGCTNAACTGGAAGCAGTTAATTGTTGAATTAATGCGCCACATCATGCCCTGGAAGGGCAGGCTTTTACTTACCTTCTGTTTCGGCGTACTGCGGGTGCTTGCTTTTATTGGGGTGGGGATCTTCAGCGCGCTAATTGTTCTTGCTCTGAAAAACGGTACTGATTTTACTTTTCAACTCACAGGACTAATGGTAGTTGCATCACTTTCCGGAATACTTCACTGGATTGAGTCATGGGTGGCCCATGACATGGCCTTCAGGTTACTGGCTGAGATGAGGATAAATGTTTTCAGGAAACTGGATAAGCTTGCTCCCGCATATCTAGTTCGGCGCAGGACTGGAGATTTGATGGGAATCGCCACACAGGATGTTGAACTGGTGGAATACTTCTTTGCACATACAGTAGCTCCGGTTTTTGTTTCAATTCTTATTCCAGTTGCAGTGATAACGGTCATGACAACAGTAAGCTTCTGGATGGCATTGGCGCTATTGCCCTTTCTGCTTGCAGTAGGCTTCAGTCCTTTACTAATGCGTGCCAAAGTAGATCGACTGGGATCAAAAGCCAGAGAAGCTGCCGGAGAGCTTTCTGCCCATGCAATTGATACAATCCAGGGTATTGCAGAAATAGTTGCATTTCAGCAGGGTTTTAATCGAGGAAAAGTTTTTGAAGAACTTACGAACCGGCATATCTCGTTAAGGTTGCCGTTCTTCAGAGAGTTGACACTGCAAACAACCCTGCTTGAAGTTCTGACCGGCTGGGGAGGTCTTGCTGTTGTCTCCACGGGAGCTCTGCTCACAGCGAATGGTTCGTTTGATGCGGGGTTGCTTCCTCTGCTTACTATTCTCGCTATGTCGGCATTTTTACCGGTATCCGAAATCGCACAGATAGGACGACAATTGGCCGACACACTGGGTGCCACGAGGAGGGTTTACGCATTGGAAAACGAACCGGTGGTGATTGCCGATGGAGATGGTGAAGCATCCAGCGATTTGTCATCAGGTTTTCCTTTCAAAATGTCAGTTTTTCATATCCGGGAAGATCAATTCGTGTCCTGCAGAACCTCAATTTCGAAATACCTGTAGGAAAAACGCTTGCGTTAGTTGGCCCATCAGGGGCTGGAAAAACAAGCCTCGCTCAACTGCTAATGCGTTTCTGGGATCCAGATAAGGGTTTCATCTCATTGAATGGAATTGAACTCAGAGATTTTAAATTGGAGGATTTGCGTTCCCGGATCGCATTGGTTGCTCAGGACACATATCTCTTCAATAATTCACTGCGGGAAAACATCCTCGTTGCTAAACCGGATGCTACTGAGCTGGAATTAAGTGAGGCAGTGAAACTGTCTGCACTGTCTGAAGTTGTAGAAAGTATGCCGGATGGCCTGGAAACTATAGTTGGTGAACGTGGCGCCAGCCTTTCTGGAGGTCAGAGACAGCGTGTTGCAATTGCCAGAGCATTCCTAAAGGATGCTCCGTTTTTAATTTTAGACGAGGCCACTTCTCATCTCGACGCTCTCAGCGAACACACTGTCCACAAAGCTCTTAATCTGCTTAAGACAAATCGAACTACCATCATCATCGCACATCGGCTCTCTACCATCCGTGACGCGGACAGGATAATAGTCCTTCATGAGGGCCGCATGGTGGAAACCGGTACACATAAAGAGTTGCTGCAGAAAACCGGTCTTTATAGACAACTTGTTTCCAAACAGCTCAGCGGATCAGGTTTGAAGGATCACAAGGTGGCCAACTTCTGACAAAAAATAATCAGCTTTCGAAACTCAATATTTTTTATGCTGAATTGTTACGTAACACCTTCTGCTGGCAAACTCCGTAATTGTAATAATATCACTAAGAGCAAAGCGAACCTGAGCAGCAGCGGCTAAGAGTGAAGGTGCCGTTGATTTCGTTGTCACTGTCGCTTCCTTTCGCATACATTTTTCCAGTCACTGCTGTAGTAGTAACCGTATCGATCTTGATTTTACCTGTCCAAATACCATAGCTGATTCTGCCATCATAAAACGTCACTGTATTTCCCGAACCAAGCTCTGTTTCACCAACCGAAGGTGCTTCACTTCTAGTAAATAATATTACTGGAATGCTGGAAGTTCCAGTATAAATAGGGGAACAGGCGTTACTGAGATTGTCGCTTGTCATATTATACCAATAGGTGGAGCCAGAAGTGGGTACTACCACATTCCCCGTATCGAAAGTCCATGCTACCCCTACCATTTTTCCTGACAAAGTAGTGGTTTCATAGTCCGGTATAGTTGTCGAGCTGGTGGCAGTGGCTTTCTCTTCGGTTGTTACTGAACATGCACCGAAGATCAGGATGATAATAAAATAAAATAGTTTTTTCATAACGCCTCTTTATACATAATTAATTAAATACCGAAAACCAAAGTGAACGAAAATTCATCTTGGTAATTACCTTAATGTTGATTTTATACCTGTCTTTTGAGACAATGTCAAGGAAAAAATTATTGTTAAAAATGACTCAAATCACTTTAATACAGCAAAACTAGTAAACCAGATTAAGAAAGAATTATATTAAAATTTATGTCACATAAGTTGAGCAGGTTGCTTTTTAGCTAAAGTACCGTTTTAATCAATCCAGAGACAATAAGATATAAATTATACATTTGAAACACGTTTTGCTAAAACATAACGAGTAACACAAAACCTCATCTTGACCATCATTGAATCAAATAACTGATGAAAATCATCCAGATAACAGACACACATTTAATGCCCCGCGGTACTGAACTTCATG
>JGI26063J44948_1000377_pt1 | contig 11689 bp, 10 predicted proteins | sample MarorgKNORR_S2LV_4_FD_44948 | JGI IMG/M metagenome (IMG submission 44948) | reverse complement strand
CCGAGGAGTCGGTCCAGATGAACGAGGAGAAGAACTGAGCATCCATGTCGTAGACGTAATCAAGCTTCGAGCCGTCAGCAGAAGAAGCACCCATTGTGACATAGTTACCCGAGATTCCTCGGACATCAGCACTCCATTCTATCGAGAACAGCGTAAAACTCCAGGTGCCGTCCTCTTCGATTGGGAAGTCCATCACAGTCTGGGCAACACCATTCTCGAACGCTGCTAGATTCTCATGTGTCATCCGTCCAAGGAACGGGTTGTGGTTGAGCACCGCGTGCCTGCGTGCCTCGGTAAGGCTGGAGATTCCCAGCATGTTCGCTGTCCCTCCCTCCTCACTAACCGATGCGACTACCAGTCGAGCCGTGTCATCGGTGTAGTCGGTCGTGGAGAATGTGTAGAGCCACCAGTCTCCGACCTCCCATGTCGGCACCTCGACTGAATCCGAGCCACCGACAATGCTGCTTATGCCCGAGCAGCCGGACAGAGCAGTGGCCAGCAGAAGCGTCGTGACAGCCAGACTCAACGCTCTGCGCATGAGGGGCCGTGTTAGCCGTCAGTCATGAGACTGACGCAATCAGGAACCACCGTCTCAAAGCATTCCGGTCAGAGTCAGGCCGGGAGCGATAACGACCGCCACGATTGACATCAACTTGATCAGGATGTTCAGCGAAGGTCCACTGGTGTCCTTGAATGGATCACCGATGGTGTCACCGATGATAGCTGCGTCATGAGAGGCATCGCCCTTCTCCGCACCTTCGATGTGACCTTGCTCAATGGCCTTCTTCGCGTTGTCCCAAGCACCACCAGCGTTGGCCATGAATAGCGCCATCAGCACACCGGTAACGAGTGCTCCAGCCAGAAGCCCGCCTAGGGCCGCCGCTCCGAGTACAGTTCCGACAATTACTGGAGCAGCGATTGCAGTCAGCCCTGGGGCCACCATCTCACGGAGAGCTGCCTGAGTGGAGATCTCAACACATCGAGCGCTGTCAGGCTTGACGCCCTCTCTGCCCTCTAGCAGACCGTCTATCTCGCGGAACTGTCGGCGAATCTCGGTCACCATTTCGCCGGCAGCCTTGCCGACACTGGTCATCGTCATTGATGCGATAACGAATGGCAGCGAACCACCAATCAGCAGTCCGATGACGACTATCGGTTCAGTAAGACTGAGGTCAGCCGCCTCGATTCCACTAGAGGTCTTGAATGCAGCAAATAGAGCCAGAGCGGTCAGAGCCGCTGAGCCAATGGCGAATCCCTTGCCGATAGCAGCGGTGGTGTTGCCGATACTGTCGAGGCTATCGGTAATCTCACGGACATCAGGGCCGAGATTGCTCATCTCTGAAATCCCTCCAGCATTGTCTGCCACCGGGCCATATGCATCGACGGTCATCGTGACGCCGACCGTAGCTAGCATGCCCATGGCGGCCATCGCGATTCCGTACAAGCCTAAATCTCCGCCACCCATGTAGTGGTTAGCTCCGTAGATGCCGCCTGCGATGAGAATAATGGGCAGGAATGTTGACTGCATCCCGACTGAGAGACCAGCGATGGCGTTGGTAGCAGGGCCGGTTTTGGACATCTCTCCGATGTGAGGGATTGCCTTAGGAGATATTCCGAAGACATCCTCAATCCCAGTGTAGTACTCAGTGACGAGTCCGATTGCAATTCCAACTATGCTACCGATAATCACTGCAATCATTGGGTTGGTACCTGTGTCCAGTCCGAGGTAGCCGATTCCGAACCAACCACCTATCCAGAATAGGATGGCGCCGATGAAAGTGGTATTTCGCAGTGCAGCAGCAGCATCTCCTCCCTTCATCAGTTCCATGCTGAAGATACCGACGATGCTTGCCACGTATCCGACGAAAGCGAGGAATAGTGGGAGTAGGATATAGTGCTCCCCCATGTCAGGAGAGGCTTGGGCTATGACCATGGCAGCGATAATCGAGCCTACGAATGACTCAAAGATATCCGCTCCCATTCCTGCCACATCTCCAACGTTATCGCCGACGTTGTCAGCGATGACGCCGGGGTTTCTAGGATCGTCCTCGGGAATTCCTGCCTCGACCTTTCCGACGAGGTCGGCTCCGACATCCGCGGCTTTGGTATAGATTCCACCGCCCACGCGCGCGAAGAGCGCTATTGACGAAGCACCCATACCGAAGCCAGCGATGTTCTGTACAGCATCACCGGTGCCTAACCACAGGGACATTAATGAGATACCGAGGAGACCTAGTCCTCCAACAGACAGACCCATCACGGCCCCTCCATTGTATGAAACAGCAAGCGCTGCGGACTGTCCGCCCTCAGCTGCGGCCATAGCCGTGCGTCCATTGGCGCTGGTAGCCGCGCGCATGCCACTGAAACCAGCGACGACGCTTGCCGCAGCACCAGCGAGGAAAGCGATCGCAGTCTCCGGCTCAGTGGTTGGGTTAGCATACAACAAAGCGGCAACCACTGCGATGAATATGGCGAGATACCTATATTCTGCATTCAGGAAGGCCATGGCGCCATTCTGAATCTGCTGAGTAATGTCTGCGACAATTGGATTGCTAATTTCGATTTTGTTAATCTTATTGTACAGCATGAAAGCGATCAGTAGCCCTACTATTGCTGTCCCTGCTCCTATTTCTTGGATGTTCTCTATCTCAATCATACTGTTCACCTGTCGCCCCGCCGACCCAAGACTCGCTTATAATTCAAATCCCGCGCCTCCGCCCCGTAGGGGCGGACGAATCAGGCATTTAGAACAGTGGAAGCGAAAGAACTCAGGATGCCCGCGCCGTCGTGTTCTCTTTGGAATGAATCCAACTCTTCCTGACTGATGTGACCCCATTCAAAGGCGCGCTCGATGCGGGCCTTTGCAGCTTCTGGGTGAAACTGTACTCCCCATGCTGGGAGGCACTCGCCGTCATCGTCGAGAACCCTTACCGCGGTTACGAGGTTGTGATTTGTATGGCCGAGCAGCGAGCAGCAATCAGGAACTGTCACGACATGGTCTCGGTGAGTGAACAGCACAACTGGAGTTTCACCCGGGCCCGACATCCTCGAGCTGAACAGTGAGTCACCCCTGCCCTCGTTGGTAAGTTCAAGGTCAGAAACTCCGTTGAACAGAGTATCTTTTCTGGTAATCTTCGCCCCCAATGCCTTGCATAGCAGTTGATGCCCGAAACAGATGCCGAGTGTTGGAGTTCCTGATCTCGCAGAGACCCGTAGGAGCGACGCTCCACCTTCCATCCAGTCCTCCCAAATTGAGACATTGCGGCGCGAGCCGCTGCAGTACAAGGCATCCACATCGAAGTTAGATAACCATTCAGAGGTCAAATCATCGTCGCCGTGCAACGGCATGGCAATCCTGCGAAAGCGCACCGGATTGCCGGAGATATCGACAACGCATTCCTGCCAGAAACCGTATTCGTCGTCCCAGTGAGGAACGTCGTCATCCGTCAGGACAATCTCGCCCTCTACCTGCGCCCTGTCGCCGACCTCTTGGGACTGCATCTGAGGGGTGAGCAACAGTACCTCCACGCTGCCGGCCGCGGCTAGGGGCCTAATCATCTCCTGATTGCCCCCGTGGCCGAACTCAGAACGCTCGACGAGCAGGTCGAGAAGCATCACCCTTGTGTGTGCGCCCATAGCACCTCCTAGGGGCAATTGGTTGAAAGGCCACCCCCCGGACTGCATTGCCGGAGGAAGGCCCCATATGGTGGACAAGCAGATGATTCTCGACTCTGTCGGGCCAGTTCAGGCCGTGCTCGACGCGCATGACGGGGTGGTCAATGTGATGGACACCACTGACGGCGTAATCATGATCTCCCTAGAGGGTGGATGCACCGGTTGCAGCGCTACTCCGATGACGGCAATGCAAATCTACTACTCGCTGATGAAGCTCGACGAGGTGCATGACGTCGTATTCGTCAATGGCGAACTGCCAGCCTACATGCGTACATTCATCGATGACAAGCTCTCTGGCGAGTAACTACTCTTCCTCAGCGCGCATCTTTGCTATCTTGTGTGGATTGGTCTCGCCCTGAACGTCCTTTCCCTTGATGTTCATCACTCCGGCCAGCGCTACTATCACAGCCACCACGGCCATCGGCCTCGCAACATTCCTNGATCCCCACAGNTCCCCTCCCATGTANTGGAGAGAGAATAGCATCACAGCAGATATGAGGCACAGCACCGCTATCATTCGCTGAGCCAGCATCTCGCCGACCTCGGTCCGAGAGAAGGTACCTATCGACATCCAGAGNAGAACAGCGACACTGCACAGGCTCACTGAGGCTGTCTCAGCCAACGCAACAGTATCCACACCGAGCCGTGCGTGGGGCCGCTTGAGTATGTTGGGGGCGAACCGTCCTACTGCCAAGGGACAGAGTCAAGTCGAATGGCCACTGGTTGGGGGCGTGGGCAAGTCGTCCGGATGGAGTCTGCCGAAGGCGAGGTCTGAGGGCCCCCCTTTCATCACCAAGTCTCAGATTGTCACAGTCCTCGAACAGGCCGGGGTACTACTCGAGCTAGATGGGGCCAACCGATTCCGCGTCATCGCCTACCAAAACGCGAGTCGCGCACTGGCCTCGCTTGAGGAGGACNTACTGGTGGTGGTGAATGAGGAACGAGTCACTGAGGTCAAGGGAATAGGCAAGGGCTTGGGTGCACTGATTACCGAGGCAGTATTGGAAGGTTCTTGGGGAGGCCTATCCTCACTATACGAACGCGTCCCGCCAGGATTGATGGAGATAGTCGGCATTCCCGGGCTAGGGCCGAAGCGAGCACGCACTTTGTACGAGGAACTCGGAGTGGATTCAGTCGAGTCACTGAAGGCAGCTTGCGAAATGGGCCATATCGCGCCGCTGTCTGGGTTTGGCGATAAGAGCCAGCAAAAGTACCTCGATGGAATCGAGCTGCTGCGACGCTACCAGGGACGCAGCAGGATGGATGTAGGGCTGCTTTACGGCCAAGCTCTCGAAGAGAGANTATCTGNGATTCCTGGAGTCATCAGAGCCGAACTTGCGGGAAGTGCTCGCAGACGCAGGGAGACCATTGGAGATCTTGACATAGTGGTCGGGGCGAAACCAGAAGACCACAACTCGGTCATCGAGGCTATACTCGCGTTCCCTGGAATCGCTGAGGTCAAGGGGCACGGTGAGTCGAAGGTCAGCCTCATTCTCGAGGCCGACATGCTCGGAGAGACTGGCGGTCATGGCAGCGTCGACGTGCAGTTGGCCGAGACGCTGAGAGAACGTAGCAGTGATGCAACCATCGACGCCCAGGTCAGGATAGTAGCTCCTGTGGCATTCCCGTTTACTCTGGCTTATTTCACCGGTTCCAAGGAACACAACATCAGGATGCGTCAGACTGCTATAGACCGCGGTCTCCGCCTCAACGAGTTCGGGTTGTTTCCAGAGGAGGCCGCCGGAGATTCCATCGGCATGGAGGCCGCCAAACATACCCTCGGATGCGCTGATGAGGCCGATATCTACGGTCATCTCGGAATGTCTTGGGTGCCGCCTGAGATGCGAGAGGACATGGGTGAGATAGAGGCCGCAGCAGGGGGCGGCGTAGGTCTTCCGACGCTAATCGAGCCCTCTGACATCAAGGGGGCGCTGCACAACCACACCGTGGCCTCAGACGGTACCGCGACACTCGAGGAGATGGCAGAAGCGGCGATGAATCTGGGTTGGGAGTACTTAGGAATAGCCGATCACTCAGAGGTGCTGAACATCGGCGGCAGACAAATCGGTGTCTCCGCGACCGACGTACCCGGTCAAGCGGAGTCGATTAGAGCACTGAACGAGAAATGGCGAGACTCGGGTACCGACTTCCGCCTGCTGCACGGTAGCGAGTGCGACATTCTAGTCGACGGCAGCCTCGACTACCCTGACGACGTGCGCAACTCACTCTCTCACGTGGTAGGGAGCGTGCATGCGCTTGGCAGTTGGAGGGGTCGCGATGAGATAGCCAACACCGAAGCTCTCATCCGAGCGGTCGAGGACCCGACTTTCACCGTTCTAGGGCACCCTACGGGNCGCATACTGCAGGGCAGAGAAGGCTTCCCCGTCGACATGCACGCCGTTCTACGAAGAATGGGTGAAATCAACGCCGAGGGCGAGTTGAAGGCGGTGGAGATTAATGCGTCTCCTTACCGACTCGATCTCGACTGGCGACTATGCAAGTATGCCAAGGAACAAGGTGTCCCGGTATGCATCAACCCCGATGCCCATGACACCGACGGCCTGCGGAACTTCTGGTTCGGTGTACAGGTGGCCCGCAAGGGATGGCTCAGCGCCGCGGACGTTCTGAACACTCGCAACGGCGCACAGATGGAGAGGCTGCTCGGCCTTTGACGAACCTTATCATGCGAGAGCACAAGGGCTCACTATGAGACTGATGCGAGCCATCGTCTTCGCTGCGATTGCAATCTTCCCAGGTCTGCTGCTCGCACTGTTCGCCTACCTGCTTCTTGGTGGTCCTGCTGAGTCGTCCGAGTGGGAGACTTGGATGTACGGCCCCTGCTATGGAGTCCCCGGACTNTGTGTCCTCTGCGCCTTCATTCTAGGGTTGAGGGAAGACCGAGAGGATTAGCATGCGGCGGGCTGAGAAGGCGCGTCAGATTGGCCGCATATTGGATGAGATCTACCCTGAGCAAACAATCCCTCTCGCTCACAGTGACCCGTACACCCTGCTGGTCGCTGTCATGCTGTCGGCACAGACCACGGACAAGAAGGTGAATGAGGTGACTCCGAAGCTGTTTGAGTCTGCGGATTCCCCTGAGCGCATGGCTTCGCTAGAGGTCGAACAGATACATGCTATCATTCGAGAAATCGGACTTGCCCCAACCAAGGCCCGTAATCTCAAGCGAATGGCAGAGCAGATAGTAGAGGACGGAGGAGGAGTTAGGCCGAATTGGGACTTCCTCGAGTCCCTCGCAGGAGTGGGTCACAAGACTGCCAGTGTGGTTATGGCGCAGGCTTTCGGAGTACCTGCATTCCCGATTGACACCCATATCCACAGGCTAGCAGCGCGTTGGGGACTCTCCAACGGCAGCAACGTTGTCAGAACCGAGCGCGACCTCAAGAAAGTCTTCTCCGAAGAAACTTGGATTCGTAGACACCTGCAGATAATCTACTTTGGAAGAGAGTATTGCCCGGCTCTACGCCACGACCTCACTCAGTGCCCCATTTGCTCATGGGCATCCACAAAGAAGCGAATTCGAGAGGAGATGCGGAGTTGATTCACCGTCGGTTTTGTAGCCGTTGAACGACTCGCAGCGCCATGGGTGATGCGGCGGAACTCAGCGTGGGCGATTCGGCTCCTGAATTCGAAGCGTCTGTGACTGACGGATCAATCATCAGACTATCGGAGATGCTGAGTTCAGGCGATGGCGTGATACTCTACTTCTACCCCCGCGACAACACTTCGGGATGTACTGTGCAGGCCTGTGACTTTCGCGACAGCTTCGGTCGATTCACGGACTCGGGGTGGAGAGTCATCGGAATCTCCACCGATTCCGCCCAGAGCCATCAGAAGTTCATCGACAAGAACTCCCTGCCATTCGAACTCGTAGTCGATGAGAACTTTGCTTTGCATGAGGCATATGGAACTTGGAGAGAGAAGAACATGTACGGCAAGACGTATATGGGCACTCTGCGCTCGACTTTCGTCATAGATTCGAATGGGATTCTGCGATGGGTTCGCTACAAGGTGAGCCCGAAAGGTCACGTCGATGAGTTGCTTTCAGACCTAGGGGTTATCTGATGGATGTCGACGAGCGCCGTAGACTAGTGGAGTTGTTTCTCCGACGCTGTGTAATCTATGCCGATGCATCGATTGAGCGGAAGAAGCAGCGTGGAGAGGACGAGGATGTCATCGCCCAGTGGCAGGCTTACCGTGATTTCACCGAGCACGCCGTCGAAGAGGTTGCCTCAGGGGATCTTGATACATGGCTTGAGGATGATTCTCAGACCTCGGACTCCGGTAGTTGATTCCAAATCGCCATTCCGAGTTTGTGTCGGTCGGTATCCACTCTCATCCTCGCGCCTGCCACCATCAGCAAGGTGTCCGACTCATTTAGTGAGAACACCGGGTAACCTATCCTCTCGCCCATCTCTNGCACCCTCCTCTTGCATACGTCCTGCTGGCTGGGCATTTGAGTGAGTGATCCGAGGTCGACCAGCATCATGTTGCCCTCCAGCANATCTTGCTCCATGCCTTGCAACGGTAGCCGGTGTAGATCATCTGGTNTCAAGTAGACAACTCTCCGATTGGATCTGGGGGTTATTCTACCGGTTCTCTCGGACCAGACATCTTCTCCCAGATCGTGGAACCGGTCATCGACCTGCGGACCTGGGTCGACAGACATCCTCTTGGGCCTTGTAGGTCGCTGCTGCACCTTGGATGGGTCGGGCAATCCGAGGAGCCTGTACAGGTTGACCACGGTATTGGGCGAGTCTAATCATCAAAGAGACCTTCGATGCCCTTGTCATCCAGAGCCCTATCTATGGACGCTGCGTCAGTCCTCGGAGCAAACTCTCCCCCAACTTCTTCTTGNACCTATTCTCCAGTCAGTTCCTTGAATGCATCTGCGAGTTCTCCATCCATCTTCTCGGGCTCCTCTGGAGGCATCGGCTCTGGTATTCTAGGTGCCTCATCTACCACTGGCTCACCTATGTCTTTCTTAGGCCCTCGCTTTCTCTTTTCGGCATTGAAAGGATCGTAGTCAGGGTCATCAAAGGCATCGTCCATTGAGACTCGCTTGCCCCTGCGTCGGCTGACGTTTTCTGTTACCGTGGCCTCAACGACAACTTCGGGTGAACGCATCCTCTGAATCAGCACCGCGACTAGAATGACTATCAGTCCGAACAGACCAATGTAGATACCATAGTCGGCCATCAGCACACCGAAGCTGAATGGCTCTTTTTCGACTTGGATGACCAGTGTGATGGAAGATCCAGCCCCTTCGTCGAAGGCTGTCATCTGAACGGTCCGTGTGCCTTCGCTAGAGAAGCTCACCTCAATCCATCTCCCTTCCCTATCGACATCGTTGGCTGGATCCCCGTCACCGTTACTGTCCTTACCAATGTCCAGATCCCAGATGTAGACCATGTTCTCCATGTCGAACTGCGAATCTGTGGTACCGTTCGCAGATAGGACGATCACGTCTCCCTCCATGGGAGTGTAATCACTAGTAGACGCCCTAGCATCAGGGTTGACGTTGTTGACATCTATTGAGATGATGATGCGCGCACTCTCGCCATTATCGTCTGTGACATGGAAGACGATGTGATCGGGAGCAGTAGTGGCGTCGGACCAGGCGTGAGCAAGGTGCTGCGACTCGATGTCGCAGTCATCGGTGGCGTTGCCCTCCGAGTCAGAGTTGACACTAGGGTCGAGGTCGAAGCAGGAGATTAGGTTGGGCAAGTCGCCCAAGGTGTCACTCACTTGGATTGACAGTTGCACTAACTCGTCCTCAGCCACAGGGAGCAACGGCGCAATCGGCGAGATAGATGGAGCCACGTTGCTTACGAGGAACTGCATAATTAGCGTCTCGGTGCTGGCTCCATCATCATCAACCACTTGCAGAGTTGCGAGATGCTGCCCGGCAGTGTCGTAGATATGTCCAAATTCACTCTGGTAGCCAGTGCTGCTGATGATTAGTCCTGGCTGCAACTCCGCATCCGGTGACCAGTGGTGCTGGAGTCCGCCCAAGTCGTTTGCAGAGTCATCAGCCCATCCTCTGAAAATCAAAGCATCACCTTCATTGACAGTATACCTAGCGTTCTCTCCGAGCATCTGGGGTACGAGCCTGTTTGGTCCAGACCAGACCTCAGCCTGCGGGTTTGTTGGTGCAATGTTCGTTACATCAATGGTCAGCGTGTCGTCGGTAGTGGCTCCATCATCATCCATCACCGTGACTCCCATAGTGAAAGGGCCCTCTGAATCTGGGGTGACCGTACACCGCAATCCGACCTGCCCTTCATCGCATGGTAAGTGCCACTGTATATCGATAGGGGCTTCTTGGTTCAGCGTATCCATGTCTCCACTTTCCTCGACGTCAAAAGTAACCGGTGAAAGCACCGGTACTGAGGATTGATCAGCCCAAATCTCAACCGATGGAGGTCTATTTAGAATGGTGATATAAGCCTCAGCGTAGTCCTGATCACTCTCGTCGTCCGTGATTGTCAATGAGACTAGGAAGACCCCATCGTCATCCCAAGTGTACTCTTGGACACAGTCTTCCTCGGTTGAAGTCCAGTTCTCGCCGTTGAGCTTCTCGACTGTGAATTCACAAGTCGGCTGACCTCCATCAAGGTCATATGACGATAGACCATTGAAACTCACTTCTGACATCGTCAGTGAATCCAAGACGATTGAGAGGTATGCGGTAGGCAGCCTGCCGATGAAAAGGGTGAACGAACCCTCGTTGTTCGACCGATTACCGTCAGCAACAATTTCTTCGTCAGGGTCGACCGTGAAAGTCAGGCTGACATCGCCGGACGGTTGATTCGCAGGAACAGTCCAAACTACGTCGACCCGCATCTCCTCGAGGCTCGATAAGCTCGGAATCTCAGTTGAGGATGTTGAGCCGTCAGGGGCTCCGACTACCAAAGTGGTTACAGGTGAATTCGAAAGTCCCCTGTTGAGGACTGGGACACTGAAAGTCAGTTGGTCATCAGGTATCGCATTGAAGCCTATGTTACTGTCCAGCGTGACTGTCCTGTTGCTCCTAGTCCTCTCTACGGTGACGCCTTCAGAGCGTGAGATAAGGTCGATTGAGTGAACTTCGGGGTCAATTGTTACCGTGGAAGCCCCTATAATCAAGTTTGCAGGATTTGTTCCACTAACCCATGCAATGATTCCATGACTCCCTAATTCTCCTTGAGTAGTCGTGCCATCGGGAAGGTGACCAGTGTTGAAGGTAAGGAATGCAGAACCGTTTGACGCAGTAGTAAGATTGTGTTGTAATGCAGTGCCGTTACCGCCGTTTATCCACCTGTCATACGCGGCAATCTCGTATCTAAAACTANCATCTTCATCAGATACAGGCTGGCCTTGGCTGGTGACGTTAATCCAAGCCGACATCTCGAAATCCAGAGGAGAGAGCGGATGCTCAATTTCGATGGTGATTTGCTTNGGTCTACTGGCCGCTTGGTATGTGGTTAGTTCATGCTCGGCTTGTATTCCGAGACCTGCTACTGAATACGAGGTTCGAATATCCCCTCTAATGGCCGGACAGTACCACTTGTATCCGGACTCATCCCCATTGTCATCATAGCTTGTTATGTTGTAAGATTGTGAGCACCCATTGTAGAATGTGCCTGGATAGCCTTGGCTAACAACTTCCCAACTGGTGGTATTGCTACTGATGCTGTCAGAGGGGAATGTCACATAATCGCTCGTGCCGCTATAGTCAGTCTCTACGGTGTAGTCGGTTTCCCAAACTTCGCCCACACTGAGAGGGAAGTCGTAGCCCTCCAATGTTGGAACGTAGTCGTTTGTAACGGTCAAATCTGCTATGGGCGTATTGATGGTGATAAACCAGATTTGAGTAATGAAATCGATGTCGAAAGTAGCCACTTCGCGAAACACAGACAAATCCGAAACACTGATCCATTCTTCGGTATCCATGTACACACGCAAGTCGCCAGTGTTGCCATCTAGGCTTATATCCTCGGCCTCATAGAAGGCA
>JGI26063J44948_1000376_pt1 | contig 11689 bp, 12 predicted proteins | sample MarorgKNORR_S2LV_4_FD_44948 | JGI IMG/M metagenome (IMG submission 44948) | reverse complement strand
TAATATATAATTCAAGTAAAACTTCTGTATCACTTTTAGTCTTTAACTTTAAATTGTATTCTTTAGCTAATTCTTTGAAATTATAAATCTCCCCATTAAATATGATATCATACTTACCATTTGAAGAGGTAAATGGCTGGTTACTTCGATCATCAATATCTATAATTTTTAATCGGTTATGACCTAACTGATGGTTATTGTAGAATTGATAACCGCCAGGTGAATCCGGACCTCGATGATTCATTTCGATCAATGCATTAAGAAATAATACTCGATCGATATCAGGATCATTTGTAAATAAAATTCCACACATAAAATTATCGTCTGTTAAAACTCGTCTAATAATTTGTATTCATCAACTGTAGATTTCACAAAATGCAAAAAGTAAAAAGTGGCCAGTAATAAAAGATAAATAGATTTTACTTCATTATATTGCTCTTGATTTAAGAAATAAACACCAGTTACTGCCAAAATTGCAATAACTGTTACCATGTTTGGTGTAATACGAGAAAAAGATATTAGCGTGNATAAAAATGATGCGATGGGATAATGGATATTGTTAGTTACAATATCAAAATTCTTTCTATGCATAGAAATTTCTTTATATCGTTGAATTATCTTCATAACGACTATTTTAAAATTTCGTTGCTAAAATAAATAAGTGCTTTATATCTACAAAGATATCATCATTTTCTTCATTATAATTAACCAAATTTTTATATGTATTAGAAGTTCTCCTATGTTGCTTAATAATTTGCTTTTTCTTATCCTCATCCCGGCATGTATTATTCAGCCAATTCATTATACTTTGTGTTTTCAATACATATTCAACCTTATTTAAAACTGTAAAATCAGAAAACAATTCAATTATTTCATTATGATTTGGATAATGAATATTTCTTCCAATTAATTGATCATATTCTTCCGAGATTTCATCACTGAAAGGAATCACTTGCGAAAACAGGTATAATCCTTCGTTTTTTAAACAACGGAATACTTCAGAAAACGCCTTTGCCTGATTTTCAAGGTAGTGAATTACATTTCTCATGTATATAAGGTCAAATTGATCATTATCAAACGGTAAACTGTGAGCGTCACCAACAATAGTAGTAATATCTTTGTTTTCTATTTTTGACATCATTTCACTACTCTTATCCAATCCGATCATTGGACCATATTTATCTACAACCTTATTTGCAACGACACCAGTGCCAACACCCACTTCTAATATTTTTCCATAATTCTTTTTATTAGGTATTAGTGATAATAAAGCATCTAGTAATAACGAATTCTTTACCCAATTTGTTTTATTAAATTTTTCAGCTCTTTCTTTCCAATAATTATTTTTCATTTCTCCTCATTTCCAAAACTCATCTAATAATTTGTATTCATCAACTGTAGATTTCATAAAATGCAAAAAGTAAAAAGTAGCCAGTAATAAAAGGTAAATAAATTTTACTTCATTATATTGCTCTTGATTCAATAAATAAACACCAGTTACTGCTAAAATCGTTATGGTATTCATTAGTCCAATTGGCAATCCCCAAAAAATGATTACAATTTTAGATATTAAGCCTGCGAAAGATGTATTTTTATTGCTAAACCCCTTAGGTATATCCACAAAAAACTGCGAATTATTTACAAGATCCTTATTGCGTTCCAATTGACGAATAACAATATGTTCTCGAGCAAACTGTGGTGCCCAGCGCCAAATTGTAGCAATTATCATTCCAATTAATATTAGTTCGGAATATCCATTTATCACCAATCCAATTGTCAAAAATATCGGCAGCACTGGCTCCAGAAGTAATGATCTTAAATAATCAAAATACATTCCGCTTAATTTGACTCTATTTTCTGAACGCAAACGCGCTAGATCACCATCAATGCAATCTAATAAAAAGGATAGTTGAAATAATAAAATCCCAATCAAATCATGGTAAGCATCACCTTTTAGAAAATAATAAAAACTGTAAAGGCCCACAATTATACTTGCCAATGTGATATGATTGGGTGTAATAAAAGTTCTTTTTAATAGTAAAGCAAATACGCCGGAAATTTTTCGTTGAAAGTGGTGCGCAAAAAAGAAATCATTTTCTTTAGGTTTCTGGAATTGTTTTATATTAATCATACAATATGGGTAATTGAAGTTCACGAACCAAAATAACGAAGCCGAAAATATTTAATAATGTTAACTAATAACAAGAATGGACTACAAATAATTATAGTAACCCATTGAATTGGATTTGCATGCTTTTTAATAAGAAGAAATAAGCCCCTTGCTTTACGCACCATCTTACCATATGAAAACGCGCCGCCAAGAGATGCAGATACTTTATGCCATATTTTAGAATCAGGCACAAACCACACCTGTTTACCTGCTGCCCTTACCCATAAGGAGAGGTCCACATCCTCCGAATACATGGGAAAAGTCTCATCAAATCCNCCGAACTCTTTGAATTCGTCATAGCGCATGCAAAAACAACAGCCGGTCGCATACTTTGTTTTATGTGTTTTACTGTATTCTGGACCATCATATTGACGAATCCCTAAGTGATATATCGATCCTGCCCATAAATTAACAATACCGCCTGCATACCATATCAATTTCGGATCGTTTTCATAATATATTTTTGGCACAGTCTGACTTACATGCTTGTTAGTCAATAGCTGTTTCACCAAAGGCTCAATAAAGTTTTTGTCAACAATCGTATCATTGTTCAGAAAAATTACAAATTCAGGTGGATCAGGTTTGAGCGAATCAAATCCACGGTTATTTCCGCCGGCAAATCCCAGGTTATTTTCCAGTGCTAAAATAGAAACTTCTGGAAATTTTTCCTTTAATGCATCCACGGATCTATCAGTGGATCCATTATCAACAACTAAAATATTAAAATTCGAATAATTCACCTTTTCTAATGATTCCAGACATTCAATTGTCAGCTCTTTTCCATTCCAATTTAAAATAATAACGGTGACAGATAAATCAGTGGACATTTACTAATTTCTCAATGGCTTTGACCATGGCATCCCAAGAAAATTGAGATTTATATTCTGATATGTTGGAATTCATTTCGCTGATATTATCGTTTTCGTAGAATGCTTTAATAGCTTTCGCAAATGCATTTGAATTTGGTTCAACACAATAGCCAGTTTTCCCCTCATCAACAATTTCGGGTAATCCCCCAACATTGCTTACTATAACAGGAGTATCAAAATGATAGGCTATTTGAACAATCCCACTTTGTGAAGCAGTTTTATAAGGTAATACAACCACATCTGCAGCTGAAAAATATTTCCCAACTTCATTATCTGGAATGAAAGAATAATGACACTTAACATTATCAGTAATACCAGCTTTTTTAATCAATTCAGTATATTTATTTTCATTTTCATAACACTCTCCAACAATTAGTAATGTATAATCCTCAAGCTCGGTTTTGATTTTTTCCATGGCATTTATAAGAATATCCAGTCCTTTGTATTCCCTAATCAAACCAAAAAACAATAAAACCTTTTTTGTTGCTAACTTTAATTCTGCTTTAGCTTGCTCTTTTGAAAGTGTATTATTAAAAATGCTATAAATAGGATGGGGGCTATATTTATATTTTGCTTCGGGTACAAAACTCAATAATTCATTTTCTACTTTTTTAGATAAAACAATAAATGAATCAATAAAACCAAAAAATATTTTTGTGAGTCGCGTATCTAGTAGACGTTCTTCATGCGGAATAATATTATCACAGATCGCCATGATTGTAGCATCCGAATATTTTCTTATTTTCTTTGCTACTCCAGAAAATGCCGGTGCAAAAAACGGCAGCCAGAATCTGAATAGAACCAAATCAGGCTCTATATCAATTATTTTATAAGCAGTTTTTCGCCAAGAAAAAGGATTGATCGAACTTAAACACCTAATGCTATCAACTTCTTGGGCAGAATCTCCTTTTTTAAATTGAGTCTTTCCTGGGAATAAGACTTTAGGATATTGAGTCGTAAAATTTATCGCGTGTATCTCATGCCTTTTGGATAAATGATCTGCCAGTGCAGCATTCAAATCCGATATTCCTCCTCGAAATGGAGGGAAAGGTCCAACTAATACAATTTTCACAACGCTAAGATCATTTTGATTTCTCCCAATACTTTTTCAGCAAAGATTTCAAAAATATGAATTATCTAATAAGCTGTTGTACTCTATTATCATTCTTTTGGTTGCTACGGGTATGCATCTCCCCAAGAAGGCCAATAGAGAAAAATTGTATACCAATTACGATGATCATTACACCAAAAACCAGAAGAGCCATATGCTTTTGAAACGGTTCACCTAACCCATATTTGAGGTAGATAACGTAAATTTCAATTATTAGGCCAAGTAAAAAACATAACAGCCCAAATAATCCGAAAAAATGTAAAGGCCTTTGGTCAAAACGATCAATAAAAAGTATGGATACAAGATCAAAAAAACCATGTAACAGGCGTGACCCACCATATTTTGTGATACCAAATTTCCTTGGGCGATGATTCACCTCAATTTCACCAACTTTAAAATTATTTTGTCCCGCCAATGCTGGTATATAACGATGGCGACCACCATAGATTTCAACAGCTTTTACAACAGCACGTCTGTAAATTTTTAATCCGCAATTAAAATCATGTATTTTCACTCCAGTCATTAAACGTGTAATCAAATTAAAAAGTTTGGATGGCCAACGCTTGGACCATGGATCATGTCTAGTTTTTTTCCAACCTGATACTAAGTCGTATCCTTCATCCAATTTTTCAACTAAATTATTTATTTCGGAGGGATCATCCTGCAGATCAGCATCCATGGTTACGATATAATCTCCGGTAGCATGGTTGAAACCATCAGCTAATGCAGCTGCCTTACCATAATTGCGATAAAATCGGATTAGGGTTACATCAGGGTATTCTTCCGCCATTGTTTGGAGTAATTCTGTTGTTCCATCTGTACTGCCATCATCGATAAATAAAACTTCTCGCTTAGAAAATGATCCAGTCGCGGCTCGGATTTCACCGTAAAGTTCTTCCAAGGATTCCTTTTCATTGTAAACGGGAATGATAATTGAAATTGTATTACTCATTTAACCATCATGGATTAACAAATGGTATAGATTCTGGGATCCCTCGCACTAAATGAGGGTAACTTGTACCGAATTCTCTCTGTGTTATAATCACTTCATAATTATCGGAACTGATGCCATGTGAAAAAGTGATTTTTCGGGTTAAAGTACCCACGCGATCATGCTCAGATTCAAAATAGATTTTAGTATTACTGCTTTCGACTTCCAATTTTGTATCCTTATCTTTATCAATATCAGGGATAATTCCCCAAAGTACCTTTGTCAAACCGTCTGGTTCAAGAAATTCGAGGAATGGGAAAAGTATTACCAGCGCTGTTTCTGAATATTTTTCATTTTGAATCATATCCCATGCACTCAAGGATGAATCATGTATTTCCATAAACAAGGTCTTACGCCCTAACATATCCCGAAATTGTAAAAAGGTATCATGGCTATCGGAGGTAAATGTAAAATTAAATTTTCCAGATCGTTTGCCCGTGACGGTCATCCGTCCAGCACCACGTACTTGACCATAAATAGGCACCAATTTGTCCATGGTCATACTTGGTTTTGTGGGCATTAATATATTTGGCAAATCATTTTTTATTTTGCTACAGTTAAAAATAAAAATAAATGAAAGAAACCAATATTTAATCAGGAATTACTCCTGCTTTTTGTTTTAATAATTCGTTATCCTTATCTAGNTCCAACGCTCTAAGATAAATTGTTCTGGCCTCCTCCGTATCGTCAGTAGCAATCAACACATCACCCAAATGCTCCAATACCACTGCATTTTCATCCTCTAATTCAATTGACCGGCGAATGTAGTATAATGCTTTTTGTGCATTATTCAGTTTANAGTAGATCCAGCCAATCGTATCTAGATAGGCTGCATTATCGGGTTCCATATCAATCGCTTTTTTGGACATTACCAGCGATTTTTTTAATTGAATATTGCGCTCTACTAAACTGTATGAATAATTATTAAGAGCTTGAACATCATTTGTATCAGAAGCAATCAATCCCTCATATAGAGAATCCGATTCACTCCAATGTTGCATTGCATCACTTGCGATTGCCAAAGTGTGGCGGGCACCCCTTGAATCAGGATAAATTGTAAGTGATCTTCTTAATAATTTGGTAGCTTTATCATATTCTTCCAATTGCTGGTAACTACTTCCCAGTAGATATTGAATAGAAAATTCTTTCTGAAACTTTTCGCTTACTGGGTTTAAAATATCAATTGCACCACTTGGATTTTCTCTATTCAATTCCACCATAGCTGCATCAAGATAACCTCGTGGATCAGATGGGAAATGATCCATTAAACGGTAAGCAATTACAATGGCTGAATCCAGTTTATTTTGCTCAAGGTATATACTAGAAAGAAAGTGAAGCACTGTCGCATCAGTATCACCCATTTCTACCAGTTTCTCAAACAATGGTTTCGCTTTTAATGAATTTCCTAATTTATAGTATAAAATACCGAGTTGTGACAATCGTTCAGTCGTTTCTCCCTCAAGATCAACCAGTGATTCCAAGGCAATAACTCCATTATCATAATCACCGCGCATTACAATTAGATCAATGTACGTGGATAAATAATAAGCGTTGTTTTTATCGATATTTATCAGTTTTTTGTATAAATCGCGGGCTTGATCTAACTGCCGTGAACGTAATGATAAATTTGCAGCTTCTTCTAATATATCAATCCGGTTCGGATCTGTTTCGTAGGCTTTTATAAAATAAGCGATCGCTTCATTAATTTTATTCTCCGCTAAGGTAAGTTTTCCTAATGCTATTATATATTTAGCATCACCCTTAGGTGCAAGATCCACCAATATTGAAAATTGTTCAATAGCCTTATTCTGTTGATTGCGGTAGATATATTGGTTAGCTAGCATTTCCCTGGCTTCAATATCATCTGGTTCAAGCTTAATAGCTTTCAATAACAAGTCTTCCGATTTATCCACCTTACCCAGTTTCCAGTAACATTCTGCCATTGACACCGTAATTCCGATGGCCCTAGGGTCAAGTACCATTGCATCCTGAAATTCTAAAATGGCCATGGAATAATTACCCTGGAACATGAATAGCTGGCCATCCATAAAATGAGCTATAGCTTGCGGATTCTCTTTTGGTTCTGGTGCTAAAACTTCACGTTTAACTAGCTCTAAATCCTCGGGAATAACTGGTGGCTTATCAGCGCAACCAGTTAAAAGAAAAATTGCACAGAGTATCAGTAATTTTAAATTGTGTCTGATTATCATAATGTTGAATATTTTACACAACTAGGAGAACTGAATCATATTTAATAATTAATATTCGCCATGTGCTATTACTCCATTGCCACCATTCTTTTTCACTTCGTACATAGCTAAATCTGCATGGGCAATCAAAGCTTTTCCATCGGTTGAATTTTTTGGGTATTCTGACATTCCAGCACTAATTGTGATATGTTCCTCAATCCCATCTTTATTAAAATGATATTCCGCAATTTTTTCAATTATCCTTTCAGCTACCGGACGGGCATTTTCGATATCAGTATTTACTAACACAATGGCAAATTCCTCGCCTCCGTAACGAGCACAAATATCAATGTTACGAACACTTTCTTTCAATTGTTTCGCTACAACCATTAATACATAATCCCCATATAAATGTCCATAGGTATCATTTATACGCTTGAATTTGTCTAAATCGAGAATTAGTAAAACTAGATTTTGTTTAAATCGTTTTGCCCGACTTAATTCCTCAACAAATCTATCCTGATATGCCTTATGGTTTAACAAATCTGTCAAACCATCATGAATGGCACTTTTATGCATTATATTATATTCTGATTTCCATGACAAAATTGAACTTGCTGTCGCAGCCAATATTTCTAGTAATGCAAAATCCCTATCAGAAAATGGACTTATTTCAGTTCTTTCAACTGCAATCGAACCCAGCACATCATTATCTTTTTTTATCGGAGCAGCTAGTATTGTATTAAAATTGAATAGTTCAGTGTCCCCCGGTATGAATCTTCCCTTTACAGAATATTTAGTAGCCCAATCCGCAGAGTTTATAATCTGGCCAGAGGTGTAAGGCAAACCATGCAACGTATTTTCTATTTCAAAAATATCATCAACGTTTGAATCTTCTTTAAATCCATCGACCATTTTTACTTCTGCCTTGGATGCATTATCAGCTGATAGGGTAATTGTTAATTTATCATAGCGAAAAAAGGATCTACATAAATCCCTTATTTTTTCAAATAATTCATTCTGATCTGATTTAATACCAAACGTATTAAACAAATTTGCAATTTGTAGATGATAATCCTTATCCGTGATCAATCTTTCTATGCGTTGCAGTCTACTTATGCCTATTGATATGTATTTACCCAAATAGGTTAAAATCCCCTTGTCCCGTTCGTTTACCGTTTTAAAATGGTCAGCCAATAAAATCAGGCAACCAGCCGGGCGTCCATGGTACATCAACCGAACACCCATCATACATTCACTCCCTCGCCATGTTTTTTCGCCGAATAAATTGATCCAATTTTCTTTAGCTTCAGCTTGTTGCACTAAAACAGGATCATCCTGGTTAAGAATTGAACTACAGAGTGGATCCTCTTGGCTTATGTTTTCTGGGAATTCTTTAAATGTTGATTTTTGCAATACTAATCCACCTAAGGTGGGGTCAAACATATATGTTGCACATTTGTATTCAGGGTTGATGGCAATTATCATTTGAAAAACAACACTCAATAAACGGTCATAATTCTCGCGTAATTCATTGGTCAATTCTTCATTATCAGGTTTTTTATTTATTACAGCGAATGATTTTGCCGTTGGTACTTCACTTTTTTGGGCCTCAAGACTTGATTGGAAAAAGAGAAATGAAATGCTTATAAAAGCAAATATTCTAAATACGGTATAGATGGTACCATCGGGTGCAGGAAAAATAAACAATATGAATGATAAAATGACAATTGTAACGATAGTTACTTGTTTTAGATTAGGCACAACTGATAGCTCCCGATGTGTAAAACTTACGGAAACTAGGTGTATTATTGAAGAGTGTTTGCGGTACTAATTTCGATTAGTCAAATACTATTATTTATTCCCGACAAGTTTAATTTTATCATCGAATTGGCCACTTTTTACTCTCGCTGGGCCATCTACATCAGTGGAATCATNATCTTCAGCTAACATTATATCGTCATTTTGATATGGCTTTGGACTGGNTGANTTTGGAATTNTACTTGTTTCTGCAGTGATACTTGTTGGTAAAACTGTGGAATTATTNTTAGTCTTTGGNACTAATTGCATTCCAACAACAACAAAAGCAATTACTAATGCAGTCATTACAGTGGCATANANCGGCGTAAAACCAAAATATGTCTTACTACCAACTGCGCTTGTCACATATTTCTTAGCTGAGGGTCGATTTTTCTCGAATTCTACCCGTTTCATTAGCTTTGCCGTAAACTCATCTGAAGTTTTCACTTCAGGTAGTTTTTTCATGGACTTCATTAATGAACGGATCGATTCCAACTGATCCTTCGCTTCTGGGTTCGCTTCCATAAAAGCCTCAAGCTCTTTGCGCTTGGCAATTGGAAGTTTATTTTCTATATAATCGGATATTAAATCCTCAAACTGATAACGGTTCATCGATATTTTTATCTCCTATCTTAATTCTTTTAACATTTCTTGCAATTGTAAACGAGCACGGTTAATCCGTGATTTTACTGTTCCAAGAGGAACTTCGACTATCTTACTAATTTCCTCATAGGAAAGTTCCTGGATATCTCGCAAAATTACCACCGTCCGAAAATGAAGAGGTAATGATTGTATTGCTCTTTGAATTTGTTGCTCCACAAATTGGCCCTGAACCATGTCTCCAGTATCTCGCTCAACTGCTGGTATTTGATATTCCCAATCCTCTGTACCCATTTCACTAAGGTTGGTGACTTTTCGACGCTTCTTCTTTCGTAATTCTGTCTTAGCCAGATTCCCTGCAATTGTATAAATCCACGTAGAAAATTTCGCAATGTTACGATAATAATCCTTATGGGTATAGAGTTTAACCAAAGTATCCTGGACAATGTCTTCAGCAATGACTCCATCATTAACAAAACGATAAACAAATGTCATTAGGCGGTCACGGTAACGATTAACTAATTCAACATAGGCTTGTTCATCACCATTTTGGAATCTGGCAATAAGTTCCTCATCAGAATAGATAAATTCCTTATCCATGTGCTGTGAGGACCGTGAAGAGGAATTGGCTGAGTAATGATTCATCCGGCTCATTAGTCGTTTTTAAACGCTGATCAATATATCCCAATTTTGATAGTGCGTATTCTATTTCCTCCTTGCTAAATCGTTTTGCAATCTGAGGTATTGTCTTAACCACAGAAGGCGGTAGTGGTGTATAACCTCTTTTTTTTGCTAAAGTTCCTGGGTTTATTTTTTCATATAATAATTCTTGGAAGAGGGTTGTTAACGGAAATACCAATCCCAGCATCGTTTGTCCCTGCCTGAATAATGATTGTCCTAAAGGTAACGCCTTTTCTATTTTTCTTAAACCAATGGCCTGTAAAAATTCCCACCGTTGATAGTCCCGCCGCCAACCACTGAACTGATAGATCATATCCGATGTTACGGTTTCATCATCTGTAACATTAAGGGCAATTTTTTCGACTTCATTCGCAATGTGATATACAGAATCACCTGCAATTTCAATTAATGCATTTATTACATTTTCAGCTGCCAACAGATTTTTTTCTTTTAAAAAGAACCTGATCCATTTTTTCATCTCATTGGTAAAAGGAATTTGAACTGAAACAGTATCTATGTTTTTTTTCAAATCTTTTGTCATTGCTTTTCTATCGCCGTAATCATCTTCGATAATTATTAAATTGTGGTTTTGTAGTGGATTACGGCAGTAGTCCAATAATTCTTCTCGATATTTATTTCGCAATGCTGCTGGATTTCGTAAGATGAAAAGTTTTTTACTGGAAAAAAGATCGGTTTGAGTAAGCTGATCAATAATTTCTTTATTACTTAATTCATCAGGCAATAATAATGTTTTATTTTGCTTTGACTTACCAAATATAGCTTTGCCAATGTGTTCAATAATTAGGTGCTGCAAGTAATATTCTTCTCCCAAAAGAAAATACACTGGTTCAACGTATCCTGCCTGGATCGCGCGTAAAATGTCACCTGTGGTACGCATCAGGTTTTATCCTTATCCATATGACTAACAATAACTACCATTAAAAAAGCAAAAACAAAGCTGACTAGACGTTCCGTAACGATCAGCTTTAGTTCAGTATTTGCCCAAATTATGGTTGTTAAAAATCCTGTTAATAGACCTGCTACAATACCTCTGCGAGTTGTGCCAGGCCACCAGAGGCTTAATAAAAGTGCTGGTCCAAAAGCAGANCCCAGACCACTCCAGGCATAACTCACAACGCCAAANATATTCTTTTCCTGAAGTTCCGAGAGGATAGCNATCCCAAATGAAAATAAACCTAAAATCACAATGGTGAAGCGACTAAGTCTGACGAGTGCTTTGTTAGACATATTTTTCCCAAGATACTGATGAATAAAATC
>JGI26063J44948_1000373_pt1 | contig 11737 bp, 12 predicted proteins | sample MarorgKNORR_S2LV_4_FD_44948 | JGI IMG/M metagenome (IMG submission 44948) | reverse complement strand
GATGAAATTGAATCGGTTGAAGTTTACAAAGATTTGCAACAATTGGCCCAAAAAAATAAATTTCCGTTAGAGGTTGTACTATATCCCGATAGTTTCCGTAAGTTTGATGAAAAAAGAGAAAAACATTCAGTAACAGTAAATAACATTACACTAACTAAAGCGTATAATCAAAAGGCTCACGAAGATTCTATTGAACAGGTATTTTCTTATTTAATTAAATAATACCTCTCAACATCCTTCGCGGTTGGTGGTAAATATAATGGAAATGAAATCAATTAATAAAAATGTTAAAATCGGACATATCCATCTCAAAGTATCAAACCTTGATCGTTCGTTAGATTTTTATTGTGGTGTGTTAGGATTTATTCTCAAACAACGGATTGGTGATCAAGCTGCATTTATTGCTGCAGGTGACTATCATCATCATATTGGTCTAAATACTTGGGAAAGTAATAATGGAGCATCACCTCCAGTTGGTTCAACAGGACTTTATCATTTAGCAATTTTGTATCCTGAGAGAAAAGAACTAGCTGATGCCTTACAGCGACTACAAAGTCATAACATTACCTTAACAGGTGCTAGCGATCACGGAGTAAGCGAAGCTTTGTATTTAGATGATCCAGATAAAAACGGTGTTGAGTTATATTGGGATAGGCCTCAAAACATGTGGCCCAAAGATGAAAACAAAAATCTAACTATGTATACCGAACCACTTGACCTAAGATCATTATTGGATGAAGTTGAAAAAAAATAATATAAATTAAACCCTTCAACATTCCTCGTGGTTGATCAGTCTTGTTGACTACTAGGAATCCAACAGTATCCGTCGTTATCAAGAATATAACACTCACGAAGTCCATGTGGTTTATTTGTACAAGATTGTAAAATTTTATAATTGTATTTACGAGCAAGTTTTTCTGCAACATCAGGATTAGAATTATACAAACGAATTTCAACACCTGCTCCTCTTGCCCCATTTTCAGGAAGAAGGCTTGGTAAAGGATTATTATGATATGTTGTATCTGCGTGAAGTTGAAATATTTGATTTTCGTATTTCGCAATGGCGAAATCATCGGTTTGTTGAAAAAGTTCTATATTAAATATTGTTCTTAAAAAGGTGCTCGTATTCTTAACACTAGAGACTAACAAATTAATCCCAAGTCCTTTAAGACTTTGGCCTAATTCTTTTGCGTCTATTTTGTCATAATTCATTATTTTGCCAAACATATATCTTAATTCTTTATTATTTTACAAATAAATACCCCTCAACATTTCTCGTGGTTGGTGGTAGGATAATCGTGATGAATAAAATATGAGCTTAACAGATGAAGGCCATTACGGACCAAAACAACTAAATTTATTAAAGACTGTATGGGGTGAAGGATTTCTTTCGCCTGGCGGAACAGATGAAATAGATGAAGTAATGAAAGGGATTGACGCATCAGAAAAAACTGTTCTTGATATCGGTTGTGGATGTGGTGGAGCTGCAATACATCTTATCAAAAGCCACGGTGCAAAATCAGTATTGGGAATTGATATTGAATCATTAGTTATTAAACGTGCTGAAGAACTAGCGGTAAAGTATGACCTTTCTAGCCTTGCACATTTTCGTTGTGTTAAACCTGGACCCCTTGATATTTTAGATGAATCAATTGACCTTGTGTTTAGTAAGGAGGTATTTCTTCATATTCCAAATAAAGAAGATTTAATAAAAGATATTTATCGAGTACTCAAGCCTGGTGGTATGGTTGCTGTAAGTGATTGGATGCGGATAGATAATAACCCTCCTTCAATACAAATGCAGGAGTATGTTGCAGCTGAAGGACTTGATATGTATATGTATTCACTTAAGTGTTATGAGCAAGCATTAAAGAATGCCGGTTTTATTGATATTGCTATTAAAGACCGTAACGCATGGTATCTTGGTAAAGCTAAAAAAGAACTTGCTGCTATTGAAGGTCCACTCAATAAACAAGTCATCGACGCTATCGGTCCAGAAGAAACAGCTGGAGCCATCGATATTTGGAAAAAATTAATTGGCGTCCTTGAACTTGGGGAACATCGTCCAGGGCATTTCAAAGCTGTCAAAAAAATATATTAACCCCTCAACATTAATCATTGTCGTTGGGATCACTTGATAGATATATTTTTCTCCTTAATATTTAAGCGAAGTTTTAGGAAATTTGTCCTAAACAATTTTGAGGCAAACAATGTGGCCGCTATGCCAGTTCTTTACAGATTGGCTTAATTGTGATTTACCCTCAACATTCTGTAATTTACCCTCAACATTCCCAGTGGTTGGTGGTAGGATAAACTGATGAAAACTCAAATAAATTCTTCAAGATGCATTACTATTGTCGGGCCAAANCAAAGTGGGAAGACTTCTTTGATGGAAAGTATTTTAAATGTTTGCAAACAAATTCATAACAAAGGTCAAGTTAAAACGAATAGCACTTTGTCTGATCACTTAATCGAAGAACATGAATTAGGGATGAGCATATCAATGGGCGTCTCAAACGCTCAATTTATGAATGAGGAATATACTTTTATTGATTGTCCCGGCTCTAGTGAATTTATTAACGAATTTTTACAAGCAGCAAGAATTTCTGATTTAAGCATTATTGTTATNGAGCCTTTAAAAGAAAAAATTTTATCTCTTGTTCCTTATTTTTACTATTTAAACAAAATGAACATACCTCATATCTTGTTTATTAACAAAGTTGATAACTTTAATTTTGATATCAAGGAATTATTAGGAGCGNTTCAAGAGTANTCCCCTTGCCCATTAGTAATAAGGCAAATACCTATACGAGAAGGAGATAAAATNATTGGTGCTGCTGATGTTATTCATGAAAGGGCTTACGTCTATGAAAAGGACAAGCCTTCACAAATAGTTAAAGTACCAGAACAACTTTCATCCACCCGTGTTGAAATTCGTGAAAAANTACTTGAAACTTTAGCTGATTTTGANGATACATTAATGGAAAAAATTATAGAAGACCTTCCAACTTCAACTGAAGAAGTTTATGAAAATTTAAAAAAAGACATAGCCGCCAATAANATTGTTGAAGTACTTACTGGCTCTGCGGAAAATGAAACGGGAATTCGTCGTTTGCTGAAAAGTATTAGGCATGATTGCCCATCCCATGAAGAAACGATTAAAAGAAATGGATTTAAAATTACAAATAACGTTTCTTGCGTACAAGTTTTCAAAACAAATTTTATTCCTCATCGTGGAAAACAAAGCATTGCGCGAGTGTGGTCTGGCGAATTGGAGGAAGGGAGCTCCTTACAAAACAGTATCCGTTTACAAAACCTGTTTTCCTTAAAAGGAAAAGAATTCGTAAAGATTTCTAAAGCTAAAGCAGGCGATATAATAGGTTTATCTCGTATAGAGGCAATAAATACAGGGGACTTAATATCTGATGGAGAAAAAGAAATAAAAAAAGGTCATAATCTTCCAATTCCACCGCAACCCATTTATCCAAAAGCNATCAGAGCAATAAAAAGAGAAGATGATGTGAAATTGTCGGAGTCATTAAAAGAAATTCTAGAANCAGACTCTTCCTACGTCATTGAACGCAATACAGTTACTCAACAATTATTAATATGGGGACAGGGAGAAATTCATCTGCGTGTAGTATTAAATAAATTAAAAAATAATTATAATATTGAAACAAAAGAAGAAAAAATAAACTTTGCTTTNCATGAAACTATTCAGGGTAGCGTTTCTGATCATATTACAACTCACAAAAAACAATCTGGAGGAGCAGGACAATATGCTAAGATTGTCATAGATGTAAAGCCATTACCCAGAGGAGAATATTTTAAATTTGAGAATAAAATTGTAGGTGGTGTAATTCCAAAAACCTATATTCCGTCCGTAGAAAAAGGATGCAAAGAATGTATGCAAAAGGGCCCTCTTGGCTTTCCTGTAATGGATGTGCAAGTTACTTTAAAAGATGGCAAAACCCATGATGTCGATTCAAATTCAAACTCATTTCACATAGCGGGTACCAAAGCCTTAAGAGAAACATTGAAAAACTGTAAACCGATTTTGCTTGAGCCTTATCATAAGGTGAGATTTCTAATACCTTCTCAAGATATAAATAATATTTATACTCTAGTTACGAGTAAAAGAGGCATGATTAAGAACAATCTGCCAAAAGAAGGATGGGCGGGTTTTGAGGTTTTAGAAGCTGAAATACCTGGTTGTGAAATATTTAATTTAATTATTGAAGTAAAAGGTCTTACGGAAGGGTTGGGGTCATTTGAGCATGAATTTGAACGAATGAAAACGGTGCCAAATAAACAGCTTTCGGATAGTTTGATTAGCGAATATTCATCAAAAGAAAAAGTAGAATAAAAAAGAGATTTGCTATTAATATTCCTCGTGGTTGATAGTAGAATAATTTGATATGCTGTATTTCGCCTATGGGAGCAATCTTAGTCATGAGCAAATGAAAGAAAGATGTAAAAATCCTAAATACATAAAAAGCTTTTTTATAGAGGGTTATAAACTTTCTTTTTGTGCGATTAACAGAAATTATGGAACTGCAAATATTATTAAAAAACCAGATTCAACAGTTCCGGGCGGGGTTTGGAAAATTTCTTCAAGTGATGAAAAAGANCTTGATTACTACGAAGGGTTTCCAATTAAATATACAAAAGATTTTTTTACAATCAATGATGAGAAGATTATGTTCTATATTATCAAAAGACAATATTCATTTAAACCCCCTCAAAGATGGTATGTGGATATAATAAATCAAGGTTACAAGGATTGTAATATAGATAGAGAATATTTAAAAAAAAGACTTAAGCGCTACAATATTGATTTGTGATAAATTTAAATAACTATCAACTCAACATTCCTCGTAGTTGGTGGTAGGGTGAGCCAATGATAACGATAAAAGTATTTTTTATACTTCTTTCGGTCTTTGCTATTGTTGTCGGAACTTTAATGTCATTTGGATTGGGTAAGGCAACATATAACTATATTAAAATTCACCCATGGGTATTTGCTATTATTTTTGTTTTTATCTGGATGGTTANTTTTCTTTTTNTAGGAAGCTAATCACTAAAAACAAGCAACTAATACCTCAACATTCCTCGTAGTTGNTGGTAGAATGTAATTAATGTTAAATATACAAGATCCAACCGAAGCTAGAAAAATAATTAGAAATAATCAATATGATAAACAAACAGCTGGTACAGCAAATCAGTATGTACAAGGTAACGTATGCATTTTACCAAGCAAANACTCAATACACTTTGAAACTTTTTGTCAGAAGAATCCTAAACCGTGCCCACTAATTGGACTTGGATATAAAGGGGATCCTAATTTAAGAGATTTAGGTAACATTGATATTAGAACAGATGTCCCAAAATACAGAATTTGGGAGAAAGGCGAGATTGTAGATGAGCCTTTAGATATAAAAAATTACTGGAATGAAGATTTAGTAACTTTTATTTTAGGATGTTCAATGTCGTTTGAGTTACCTTTAATAGAAGCAGGAATTGAAATTCAACATATAAAAAATAATACTACCGTGCCAATGTATAGAACTTCAATTGAATGTGAGCCCGCAGGACAATTTCAAGGGAAAATGGTGGTTTCCATGAGGCCACTTTCCACTAAAGATGCGATTAAATCAATTCAAATTTGCTCTAAATTTCCTTCAGTTCACGGTGCTCCAATTCACTTTGGCAATCCTGAAGAAATTGGGGTGAAAGATATTATGAACCCTGAATATGGTGATCCACCAAGCCCTTTGAAAAATAATGAAATACCAGTTTTCTGGGCTTGCGGAGTTACACCGCAATTAATTTTAGAAAAATCAAAATTAGATTTTTGTATTACTCATAAACCAGGATGTATGTTAATTACTGATAAATTAAATTCAGATTTAGCAACCTTGTAATTATTATCCTAAAAAAACCTTTTTAAGTTTTTCACTGCTTAATAGATAATCTGATTTTCCTTCTATAACTAGATGGCCACTTTCAAGGACATATCCTCGATCAGCCATGTTTAAGGCTAGTTTTACATTTTGTTCTACAAATAAAATTGCAATTCCTTTACTCACAATCTCATAAAAAATTTCTTTTATTTTTTCAATCATCTTTGGAGACAAACCCAAAAATGGTTCATCTACCATTAATAATTTTGGAATACCCATTAAACCTCTTGCAATTGCTAACATTTGTTGTTCTCCTCCAGACATAGTGTGTGCAAGTTGATTTGACCTATCAGCTAATATTGGAAAAATTATATAAATTTCATCCAATGTTTTTTCTTTTTTCATTTTAGCTTCCCCATGCCAAGCACCTAGTAGAAGATTTTGTTTTACAGTTAAGAAAGGAAAAACTCTTCTTCTTTCTAAAACATGTGATATTCCTATTTTAGTTCTCATATAAGTTGGAGATAAATGGATTTTTTCATTATTAAATAATACTTCTCCATTTTTTGGTTTAATTAAATTGCTTATTGAATTTAGTATTGTACTTTTCCCAGATCCATTAGGACCTAGTAACGCTACCATTTCACCTTTATCAATTGATATTGAAACATCCCAAATTACTTGAAATTCATCGTAAGAAACATCAATGTTTTTAACTTGAAGTAGCATTGACTCCTCCTAGATAAGCATCAATAACTTTTTCATTTAGTTGGACAGTTTTTGGTTTGTCAAAAGCTATTTTCTTTCCTTGATCTAAAGCTAATATTTTATGAGATATATCCATAATTACTTTCATGTTGTGTTCAATTGTCAGAATAGTAACTCCTAATTTATTTAATTTTTTAATAAGTCTTACTAGACCTGGAACTGTTTTTTGGTCAACTCCACCCGTTACTTCATCCATCATTAATAATTTTGGCTCTGTTGCCATAGCTCTTGCTAATTCTAATCTTTTACGTTGACCTGTTGAAAGTTCTTTAGCAAAATGGTGGCGTTTATCTATCAGGTCAACAAGATCAATCATCTCTAGTGCTTTATTCCTTGCTTGATTTAAATTAATACCTGTAGCTAGAGCTCCAATCATCACATTCTCCAATAGTGTTTGATCGAGAAATGGTTTGAGTTTTTGAAATGTTCTTCCAATACCTAAAGAAGATATTAAATCTGGACGTAAATTAAGAATGTTTTGACCATTAAATTTAACTCCTCCTGTATCAGGTTTCGTATAGCCAGTAATTAAATCGAATAATGTAGACTTTCCAGCACCATTGGGTCCTATAATACCAATAATTTCTCCTGAATTAGCTTCAAAAGAGATATTATTATTTGCAATTATCCCACCAAAGGATTTACTTAAATTTTTAACTTCTAAGATATTAGTCATCAAAATTTTTTTCTTTCAAGAATATTTTTTGGAAAAAAAGAAATTAGCCCACTAGGTCGAAAAATACATATTAACATTATTAAAATACCATAAATTATTAGATCAACAGATCCTCCTGTTCCCCCGAAAAATACTCTGGTGTATTCTGAAAGCGGAATTAAAATTATTGTTCCTATTAGTGGACCCCAAACATTACCAACNCCACCCATAACTGCAATTAGCAAGACAATTATAGAGATTTCAATGTCAAACATTCTTGCTGGTTCAATCACTAAAATATATTGTGCAAATAAACTTCCCATTGGAGACATTAAAATTGCAGAAATTACAAAAGCTATAATTTTATATTTTGCAATTGGTATGCCTAGGCTGGTCGCTGCTTGAGGATCGTCTCGAATGGCTCGTAACTTAAATCCTATTTTTGATCTATAAAGGATCCAAATATAAAAATAAGATAATAAAAAAACAATTAGAAAAATATAATAATAAGGGATTTTACTTTCATGAAACTGTAATGCTAACCAAGGGTTGTCCCAATTTAAAGGAATCCAAAGACCTGAAGCTGCACCTATTAAGTCCCATCTTTGGAAAATAATCTGAAAACTAAATCCAATTAACAGTGTGGCAATAGCAAAATAATGTCCAGAAAGTCTTAACATCGGAATTCCAATTGCTATGGCAACTAGAGAAGAAAATAAAATTCCTATGATGATTCCTATCCAAGGAGAAATGCCATACTCTACATAAAAAAAAGAGCTTGTGTAACCTCCTATTCCAAAAAAAATAACATGACCTAAGCTTATTTGACCAGAAAAACCTGCTATAACATTCCATGATTGTGCCATTACGGCATACATAAAAATCATAATCATTAAGTGTAGTTGAAAGTTTGAAGGGTTAATTAAAGGAAAAAATAAAAGTGAAGCTACTAGAATAAAAATTAATGCAATAACAATTTTGTTAGTATGCCATAAGGGTTCAAGTTTTGCATTTTGTAAATTGCTATTCATTAGTTATCTGCCAAACAATCCTTGGGGACGATAAATTACGATAATTAAATATATGAAAAAAACATAGAGTAATTTGTAAGAGGGATCGATTAACAAGCCACCTAAAGATTCTACTAAACCAATTATAATGCCTGCAACTAAACAGCCGATAATACTTCCAAAACCACCCAGAGCAACAGCTACAAAAGCAAATAATGCAAAATGCACACCTACATCAGGAAAAATAAAAAAAAAGTTAGACATCATTGTCCCTGCAACGCTTACGCAAGACAAACCCAATGCCCAACCTAATGCAAACATTTTGTTTGAATTTATACCTAATGTTTCTGCTGCTTCACGATCTTGTGCTGTCGCTTGTAACGCAAGCCCGATTTCGGATTTATTTACGAATAAATATAATAATAAAAATGATAATAAGCACACAAGACTAGCATAGAATTGCGGCTGGCCAATAAATATACCTGCGATTTCTAATCTTCCTTCTAGAAGGGGGTTTGCTATGTTTCTAAAATCAGGTGTCCATAAAAACTGTGCAAGAGAACGCAAAAATATTGACAGACCAAATGTTGCACAAATTTGCACAAGCATTTTTGCTTTTAAAATATATCGAATTAAAAGATAATGAGTTAAAATTCCACTGATTGCTAAAATTAGCATAGTAATAGGAATTGAAATAATTGGATCTAGACCAAGTAAAGTCCATAACCAAAATGAAGAAAACATTGATAACATAAGGTGTTCTCCATGTGCAAAATTTACAATTTCCATTAATCCGAAAATTAAACTTAAACCGGCCGCAATGAGCGCATAAATGAACCCCATTAATAAGCCTGAAACGATTGCTTGAATAATTATCTCAATTGTCAATTTAACCTCTCAAAATAAGGATTTAAATGTTTACATATTTTCATTCAAGTCATATGTTAGTATTCATTATCGATGGGAGGAAATATGAAGAAATTATTAACATGTTTTACCTTTATAATTTGCTTTTCTTTATCGCTTGTTACTCAAAGTAATGCAAATGAGGTAAAAATAGGGGTTCTGTATCCTTTAACGGGGCCAGTTGCTCAAGTTGGGATAGACGCGGTTGCAGCTGTTAAAACTGCTTTAGATATTATTAATAATAGTCATGATCTTGGTATACCTTTATCTAAAGAAGAAGGTTTATCTGGTTTGAATGGCGCTAAAATTACCATTGTTGTCGGTGATCATGGAGGAAAACAAGACATTGGCATTAGTGAAACCGAAAGAATGGTACAAGATGAAAAAGTACACGCTATGTTCGGTGCTTATTATTCATCAGTCACTGGGGCTGCAAGTCAGGTTACTGAACGTGCCAAAATACCNTGGGTNAATGGTGAATCTACTTCGCCAAAACTAACTCAAAGAGGTTTCAAATACTTCTTTAGGGTTACACCACATGATGGAGAATTCACTCAATTAATGTTTGAGTTTATCAATGACTTTAATAGCAAAGGTGGAAACTTAAAAACTATTGGAATTATTCATGAAGATACTCTTTGGGGAACTGACAGTGGTTCTACTCAAGAAAGAATGGCAGGAGAACAAGGCTTTGAAGTTGTTGAGAAAATTAGTTATCAAGCAAAAACAACATCTTTAAGTTCTGAGGTTCAGAGGCTTAAGGCTAAAAGCCCAGATGTGTTAATGCCTTCATCTTATACAGCTGATGCATATCTTTTTTTAAACACTGCACAAGAGTTGGATTACAATCCACAATTGTTAGTTGCTCAAAATGCGGGATATACAGATCCTAAATTTATCGAAACGATGGGTAGCAAGGCCGAAGGTGTTATTACAAGATCTCCATTTAATACGGACTTAGCTGGTACAATTCCATTGATTGGAAAAATTAATGACTTGTTTAAAACGCATTCTGGAGGAAGAGATTTATCAGATGTCCCAGCAAGGGCATTTACAGGATTTATGGCTCTAGCACAAGCAATCAACAATGCTGGATCAACGGATTCTGAGAAAATCAGACAAGCACTTGTCGATCTGGATATTGATTCTAGCTCTTTAATTGTTCCTTACCGTGGAGTTAAATTTGGACCTGATGGTCAGAATGAAAAAACTCGAGGAATATTAATGCAGGTTCAAAATGGTAAATACTGTACAGTTTATCCATTTGAATTAGCTGTATGTGAACTAAAGTATCCTATGCCTACATGGGCTGAAAAATAATTTTTTTCTTCATTATTAAAAGGGACAATATGAAAATATTGTCCCTTAATTATTTAAAGGTTATGAAAATAGTAAATTTTTAAGCATACTATTGTGCTACAAAGCATTCAATACTCCTTGTGGTTTTTGGAAGAATTATAAAATAAATTAATTTAATTTATCTAAATTTACTAATTGAATATTATTTTTTATTAAAACTTTTTTTAATTCCTTTGCTATAGAAACTGCCTTTAAGCCATCTCCGTGAATACATATAGAATCAATTTGACATTTTATTTTTTTACCAGACAAACACTTAATAGAAGAAGTGTGCAGCATTTCTAATATATTTTCTGAGGCTGTTTTAAAATTTTCAACCATTGCATTAGGATNAGATCGTGAAATTAATTGGCCATTATCTTGATAATTTCTGTCAGCAAAAATCTCACATGCATATTTCAGATTTAATTGTTGAGCTGCTTTTTCCATTTCACTTAAGGGCAAAACTAAATAAATTAGATCTTTATTAAATTCGTAGATACTCTCTCCAATAGCAAGGCCCGCATCAAAATTTTCACATGCCATGTTATTNAGTGCACCGTGGGGTTTTACATGGGTTATTGGCCATTGGTGGGCGAAAGCAATATCACTTATAATTTCAAGTTGATCTCGTATAAGTTTCTTTAATTCATTTTTTTCTAACTCAATGCGTTTACGACCAAAATTTTCTTTATCAGCGAATCCTGGATGAGCGCCAATGCTAACATTGTTTTCTTTAGCTATTTTTATAGTAGTTTCAATTACAGATTCACTACCTGCATGATATCCACAAGCAATATTCGCAGTGTTAATTATTTCAATTAAGGCTTGGTCGTTAATACCGCTATAATGCTCTGATTTTTCTCCAAGATCGCAGTTTAAATTCACTTCCATTTCTATATTATACCACATAACTATGTTGAAACACATCAATCAAATAAGTGAACAAGCTTTTTTGTTAGATTTTGGTTCAGAGATAAATATTCAGATAAACAAATATGTTATTTCTTTTGCCGATTGTATCTTACAAGAAATAGAAAAAGATAATCATTTAAAAATAATAAATTGTGTACCTTCTTATAATAAAATTCTAATTCAGTTTAATGCTTTCTCTGAAACAAAAACAAAAATAATAGATTTTTTACATTCTTTAAATC
>JGI26063J44948_1000362_pt1 | contig 11957 bp, 10 predicted proteins | sample MarorgKNORR_S2LV_4_FD_44948 | JGI IMG/M metagenome (IMG submission 44948) | reverse complement strand
GGTCAAATTGCACCATCTCCTGAGCCGAGGCGAAGGGCGCGATGGAGTGGCTGCTGGTTGGGTCGAAGATCTGTGCGGCGAGAATCCCGATGACTCGCGCGAGTAATCCGGATCACCCGATGCCGAGGTCATCTTTATCGTGACAGAGACAAGGTTCAGGGCGATGGAAGTACACGGTGGCCCCGAATTCGTAGGAAGACCAGCACAGATGATTGGATTCGTCGACGCGGTGAAGAAGGCATTGATGCAGAATTATGCCAATTTCAATGGCAGGGCATCGCNCTCGGAATACTGGTGGATGATGCTTTTCGCAGCGTTTTTGTACNTTCCAGCAATAATGATCGACAATCTGGCTGGATTGGTAATAATCGAATCTGTTCCCGATTCTGGAATCGGGTTGGGGCCTCTGTATTTGCTCTATATACTCGGAATGTTGCTTCCAGTGGTGTCATTGGCCGTTCGTCGTCTCCATGACATCGGCAGATCAGGATGGTGGTATCTGATTATATTCGTTCCATGTGTTGGTGTCATCGTTTTCTTTGTCTTCATTGTGATGGATGGACAGCCTCATCACAACGATTACGGCGAGGTTCCGACGAATATTCTCTGAGTGTTCTCGGCCGCTTCCATGAAGAACCGCGAGGCGGTTTGGCTGGCTGATGGCAGGCGCATCGCACTCGGAGGACCTCGATGCGATGCGGCTTGAGGCGCTCAATGCGGGCGACCGCATCAGCATGGAGGAATTGCGCAAAGCCGGCAAACAGACCGCCCGCGAGCGCATCAGCATGCTGCTCGATGCTGACTCATTCGTCGAGGTCGACACCTTCGTCCAGCATCGCTCAGGGGACTTCAACATGCATCTCCATCGGCCTTACGGCGACGGGGTCGTCGCCGGCCACGGCATGATAGACGGCCGCCGCGTCGTCTGCTTCGCGCAGGATTTCGCAGTCTTCTCTGGCACCATGGGCGAGATGCACGCTCGCAAGATTGCCAAGGTCGCAGCCTTCGCGGAGAAGGCCCAATTACCACTCATCGGCATCTGGGACGGCGATGGCCAGCGGGTCGAGGACGGCGTACCGGCCCTCGGCGCGACGGGCGAATTACTCGACATCCTCGTCGCCTGCTCGGGTCGAATCCCAATTTTCTCGGTGATTCTCGGTACAGTCGCCGGAGTAAGCGCGCTGGCCGCCGGCCTCTCGGACTTCGTCATCCTCTCCGACGACAATGGCCAGATGTTCATGCGAAGTCCGTACTTCATCCCCGAGATCGCCAGCGGCGAGCTCGACCAACAGAGTCTGGGCGGTGCCGAGGCACACGCCAGCCGCTCCGGCCTCGCCTGCCTCGTCGCCGAAGACGAGGAAGACGCCATCCTCTCAGCCATCGAGATTCTCGCTTACCTGCCAGACCACACCCTCGCAGAGCCGGTCCGCATCAGAAGCGAAGACCCAGCGGACCGATCCTGCGACAAACTGACAGAAATCCTCCCCGCCGACTCGAATCGACCATACGATATGCGCCATGTGATCGCTGAAATCGTCGACGAAGGCCGCTTCCTCGAACTGTTCGGCACATACGCTGAGAACATCGTCATCGGATTCGCCCGATTGGACGGCCAAACCGTTGGAATAATCGGCAATCAACCAAAGGTTCTGGCGGGCTGCCTCGACATCGACGCCTCGGTCAAGGCAGCCCGATTCATACGCACATGTGATGTCTTCAACATTCCAGTTCTGACCCTCGTCGACGTACCAGGTTTCCTGCCCGGAACGGTGCAGGAGTGGGGTGGAATCATTCGCCACGGAGCCAAGTTGCTGTACGCGTACGCAGAGGCGACGGTGCCCAAACTGACGCTGGTGACGCGCAAGGCCTACGGCGGCGCATACCTCGCAATGTCCTGCAAACACCTGCGCTCCGACTACAACATCGCATGGCCCTCTGGTGAACTCGCCGTAATGGGGGCTGAGAGTGCTGTGAACATCATTCATCGACGCGAATTGGCCGAGGCCGAGGATAAGGCCGCGACACATTCTGAATTGGTCGCTGAGTATCGCCGCAAGTTCGGTGATCCGTACGTTGCGGCGCAGCATGGTTGGCTGGATGATGTCATTGAGCCGGCGGAATCGCGCAAGAAACTGATTCAGGCGCTGCGCCCCCTTCGTAGCAAGCGCGAATGGGTTCCGCCGAAGAAACACGGCAACATTCCGCTCTGATCAGAGTTGCTCGAGAACCTGAGTCAGGCTCGGAAGTGATTGAGCGAGTTCTGGCGCGTGGAGATGTTTCCAGGCTTCCAAGTGCTGTGCTGCTATCATGACGACCGCGAAGTCCTGCGGACTCGCACTCGAACCATAAGAGATTGAGACGTTCACTTTCGCAGCCAATTCGACGCTCTCGCCTCCTGCTGGGGCAGCGTCGAGGTCGATGCCGAGGTCGGCTTCGATGTCTTCCCCCTCGCTGAAAATCGCTTCATCCCACGGTCCGCTGAGCAATGCTCGCCGGCCCGATTCTGGGATGATCTGGCCGCCCGCGGCGGCCCATGCGGCGGCGATGGCTCGTGCTGCCGAGCCGCCTCCACGCATTCGCAGGATACTGCCTTCTGCTTCGATACCGATGTGCTTGGCAGCAGCGACGAATCCAAGCCCATCGGTACTCGTTCCTGACCAATTTCCATCAATCCGTTTCAATTGATTGATCGCATTCACGCCCGCTGGCCCATCAACCTCAAGCCGCGCTTGCGGCGAGTGTTTCAGCGGCGCGGTGCAACTCAGCCAGAGGTCTCCCTCGAGGCTCGCAACCTGCTTGAGGAAAGAATCGATGCTGCGAGCCTCGACGAAAATACACTGCGCCCCAGAAATTCCCAGATGTCCGCCCACGATTGTGAACAGTTTCGGGGTCAGCGAGTGGGCGATGGGGAAGCCAGCGATGCCCCAGTAAGCGGGTCCGTCCACACATCTTCGCCGGAATTCTCGCCAATGAAGGTTTCAAGTCGGTTGTTATGGCGGCTCAGCCGATGGAAAGCGACCTTTCGATTGCGCGCGCGGCCACGATTCGCCCTATTGAAGAGGTGGCAACCAAGCTCGGATTGGAGCGCAGTGACCTGATTCTGCAAGGTCCATCGATTGCAAAGATTTCTTGGGAGCGACTCAAACAAGCATCAAACGGAAAACAAGGATTCCTGATTCTCGTGACTTCGGTCAACCCGACTCCGTTCGGAGAAGGCAAGACCGTGACGACGATCGGCCTCAATCAAGGGCTGAATCGACGCGGTCATAATGCAACTTGTGTGATTCGAGAACCCTCGATGGGGCCGGTTTTCGGCATCAAGGGAGGTGCTGCGGGAGGTGGCTTTTCGCAGGTGCTGCCGATGGAGGAGATCAACCTGCATTTCACCGGAGATTTACACGCTGTTACGATGGCGCACAACCTCTGCTCGGCCATGCTCGATAATCACCTCCACAGGGGTAACGAATTGGACCTTGACTTGAAGCGGATTTTTTGGCCGCGGGTCATCGACATGAATGATCGGAGTCTTCGCGAGGTGACGATTGGACTTGGCGGGAAGGCGAACGGGATTGTTCGTGCTGATCGGTTCGATATCACCGCGGCCAGCGAGGTCATGGCGATTCTCGTCCTGTCCAAGGATTACGCCGATCTGCGGGCTCGACTCGGCAAGATTGCGGTTGGGGTCTCGAATTCTGGTGCGCTCGTGACCGCCGATGACCTCGGCTCTGCTGGTGCGATGGCTCTTCTTCTTCGCAACGCTCTGTTGCCTAATCTGGTGCAGACTCTGGAGGGTGACCCCGCCTTCATTCACGGTGGTCCTTTTGCGAATATCGCGCACGGTAACTCATCGATCATCGCTGATTCTCTGGCCCTCGCGTGCGCGGATTATGTTGTGACCGAGGCTGGATTCGGCGCCGAGATGGGCGCCGAGAAGGCTTTGCAGATCAAGGCTCGAGCGTCTGGCAAAGTGCCTGATTGTGTGATTCTGAATGTCACTGTTCGGGCGATGAAATTGCACGGTGGCGGCTTTTCTACCGGTGGGGGTAAGCGACCTCCTGCGGATGAGTTGAAGGTCGAGAATGTCGAGGCGACGAGGGCTGGTGCTGCGAGCAATCTGCGGCGCCACGTTCGGAATCTGTCGGAGACGGGGATTCCGCTGATCGTCTCTATCAATCGCTTCGAAGCCGACACCGATGCCGAGATTGAAGCGATTCGCCTCGAGGCTGTGGCTGCCGGCGCTCGCGATGTCGTGCTCTTCGAGGCTCATGCGAAGGGAGGTGAGGGTTCTGCCGCTCTGGCAGATTCCGTGGTCGAGGCCTGCGCGGCTCATGCTGCGGCGGGCCGACCATATTCACCGATGGTCGAAGCCGGTCTGCCCGCCGAACAGACGATTTTGAAGGTCGCAACAAATGTCTACGGCGCCCACACCGTCGACTTCTCACCCTCGGCTCACCGGAGCCTCGTGGCGCTGCGAGATTGGGGCCTCGACACGCTGCCTGTGTGCATGGCGAAGACTCAGTATTCCTTCAGCCACGAGCCTTCTGAACTCGGCTCACCGACTGGATTCACCATGCCTATCCGCGAACTTCGACTCAATTCAGGTGCTGGTTTCATCGTCGCCGTCTGCGGCTCGATGATGACCATGCCAGGCCTTCCGATTCGTCCTGCCGCGAAGGATATGGACATGGATGACGAAGGTCGTCTGACCGGTGTTTTCAGTTGAGGAGAGGGTGAGTCACAGCACGCGAAACGTGAAGGACTTTGACTCTTGAGGAAGTGATGGAATGCGGCAACTGAAAGCCTTTGAAGAGGGTGTTCGTCTGCGAATAGACAACGCTGATGACCTCTGGACCCTGGCTCAGATATGTCGTGTCGGCTCCCACCTCGGGATGCTCTCGCACCGCAGAGATTCCACCACCGGAACACAGGAGGGCGGGCGGGCCAAATCTGCTGAGCGCAAGCCTATGTGGATTGAGATCGAGGTCGGTGAGACTACATTCCAGGCCTTCACCGACAAGCTTCGCGTTCATGGGGTGATTTCTGACGCGAGNATCGATACCGGTTCACATCACACTCACATCGTCTCTGCTGGAGACGAGGTCGAGGTTTCGTTCGAGGGTGGTTTGCCGGCTGTCGACAGGGCGCTGATCAAGACGNCGCTTGCTGCGGGGAGTCNNCCCAAGGCTGGATTGATCGTCGTCGAGAATGATGAGGTGCTGATCTTCGAGGTTACCGCGCATGGGATTCGTGATGTCTCTTCTTTCTCGATGCGCGGTGGTGGCAAGCGTGCCGATGATTCGACCAGTGTCCGGCGCGGATTCTTGGAGCGGGTCGCTCGCGAGACCAAGTTGGTCTTCCCCGGATTAATGCCGCTGGTTCTCTGCGGGCCGGGCATGGCGCGCGAGCATTTCGAGGCGATGCTGCGTGGAATCGGCGCTGAGAATCAGATTCTGAACGCCGCGACTTCGATTGGGGGGCGTTCTGCTGCCAACGAGGTTCTGGCTCAAGGTGCGGCGGATTCGGTTCTGGGCGAACACGAATTGGTTCGCCAAGTTCGGGCAATCGAGGAAGCACTGAAGCGAATCTCGGTGGATGGAGCTGTTTCCTACGGCAGCGCAGCCATCGCTGATGCTGCCGAGCAGGGCGCTGTCGAGACGCTGGTCATCGACGCAGCCCTGTTGCGCTCAGATGAGAAGACGCTACGCAAACAGTGGGAAGAGATCGTTCGCGCTGTCGAGACCTCGCGCGGAGAAATCATCCAGAGCTCGGTCGAACACGATGCGGGGCAGCAACTCGTCGGCATGGGTGGAGCAATGGCATTGCTGCGCTGGAAGGTCGATTGAATGAGCGGCCTTGTCCGCATCGTAGGTTTCGTTGGACCCGAAGAAGATTCAGGTGCGGCGGCTGTCCTCGCTGCTGCCAGTGCTTCGGCCGAAGTCGATATGATAATCGAGAATGGCTCACCGTGGCCCGATTTCGATCACGGTTCGATCGATTGGCGAGCCCGGCTCAGTGGAGCACATTGGCTCGCCCTGTCTTCTTCGACGATCCTTGAGAGCGATTCTGCCAGAAGCGCCCAAGGTGCGGGAATGACCTTCGCGGAGTTCGAAGGAGCGCGAGTGATCATGGTCGTCGATATGCCTGCTGATGAGGAGCGCCTGGCAGAGGCTTGGGGTCATGTCATCGAGCGCATCCGCCAAATCCACATCCTTTTCCTGAGCACAGAAGTCTTACCAAGAATCGCCGCCCTTGAAGGCATGGCTCCGAGCGACCTCCAACATCAGATTCGCCTGCGCGGAATGGTTCCACAAGTCTGCACTTTCGATGCCGACTCGAAGATACTTCGAGTCGAGCACGCTCTCGGTTCAATCAGCGGTCGAGCGAGCGCCGAATCCGAGGCTGAATGGATCGCTCGATACATTTGCAAACTTCCTGAATCAGGAACCGGAACGGACGGTATCGAGGTAGCGTCGGGACTGGTTTAGATTCTGATTTACTTTCACATTCAGAGGCTGCGAGGGGACTCGTTCCTGATACCCCTTTAGTAGGGTCACCCTTTCGGGGCGACCTGCGGAGTGTACACGTTATGCCACTACGACTCGGACCGGCTGGAGTTCCACTGTCTTGCAAAGGCCGAACCATCGTCGAGGGAATGGACGACATCACCGTTCTCGGACTCGAGACGATGGAGATTCAAACCGTTCGCCAAGTCCAACCTCATCACTTCGACCAATACTGGCAGGCGGGCATTCTCTCGCACAAGGCCGACTTCGAAATGAACGTACACGGCCCCTATTACGGTGAAATTCTCGGTAACCGCCGCGAGCGAAATCGCACCCTTTCAAAGATGGAATCGTCGATGCAGGTTGGTAAAATCATCAACGCTCGACACATGGTTTGCCACGTCGGCCCCTACTGCGATTACGAGCCTGGGACCGAAGCCAACGAACAAGTCGCCAACGTCATGGCTGGTGTGGTCGACCGCGTCCGCTCCATCTGGGGAGTTGAGGAGGAAGAGGAAGACTACTCCGCCTTCCCTTGGGTGCATGAGGCGGAGCCGACNCTCGTAGGCATCGAGACGAGTGGACAGCAGGAATTGTGGGGAACAGTCGAAGAGGTTCTCGAGGTCGTCAACCACGTCGAGGGCACCGTTCCGGTGTTGAACATGGCTCATATTCACGCTCGAGGCCACGGTCGCATGAAGACGTCCGAAGATTATGCTGAGTTATTCGACCAAGTTCGCGAGACCTACGGCGGCAAGACATTCTACTGCCACTTCGCTGGCGTCGAACATCGCATGGGTAATGCTCAACATTATACTCAGATCAAGAAGTCTGACTTGAAGTTCGAACCATTCGCAGAATATCTCGCCGAAGAGGGCGACTGGATGGACATCACCATCATCTCCGATTCGCCCTTGCTNGAGCACGATGCGATGTACATGGTGCAGCACTATGACAAGGCGCGCCAGCGCCTGCTCGANATCCGTGCTCGCGATGAGCGTCGCATGAAGCTCGCTGCCGAGGCTGGCATNGACGTTGAGGAATTGGCTCGGCGTGAAAAGGAACAAGCNGAGGCTCGCAAGCAAGCCCTTCTCACTGACAAGGAGAAGAGGGCAGCGGCGAAGGTAGCGAGGGAAGCAAAGGCTGCCGAGGCTGCCGAGGCTGCGAAGAAGGCGAAAGCCGAGGCTGCGAAGAAACCGAAGACGGTCCTTGTGCCCAAGAAAGCCAAGAAAGGCAAGAAAGACGATGGCAAGATGATGTCCATCGAGGGCGGCGACGATGACAAGGATTTCGAAGACTTGTTCTGATTGGGTCGTCAATTCAATTGATCTTACTGAAAATGATGTCCAGCCAGTCCCATTCGGATGAGAATGGGCTTCGCCTCATCTTCCGAGTCGAATGGTGGGACTGGCCGGACTTGAACCAGCGGCCTCCGCATCTTCAGTGCGGCGCTCTCCCAACTGAGCTACAGTCCCCGTAGCGCTCTCGCCAGCCCACGTTCCACTTCAATTCTTCCGCGGTGCAGTCGAGCCGTTTGTGGGGGGGTCGAGACGTTTTGAGGCGAAATCGCGCCGTTCACTCGACGCCGTCGAGGATGCTCGCTTGGATCTCATTGAGTTTCTCGATGCCGGCGGTCGCCGCATCGAGGAGGGCGTCGAGTTCGTCGCGAGTGTAGGTGAATTCCTCTCCTGTTCCTTGGACCTCGACGTACTTNCCGTTCGAAATCATGACGACGTTCATGTCGACGTCTGCGTTCGAGTCGAGGATGTAGTCGAGGTCGGTGTAGACCTCGCCATCGATGAGACCGACGCTGATCGCAGCGAGGTCCCATCGCAGAACCGCGAGTTCGTGTTCGGCAGCCTGCTCGGCACTGAGTCGGGGTGGTTTCTTTCCGTTGCGGATCTGTTCAGGGCTCAGTCGCAAGTCTGCTGGCAGGCACTTTCCATTTCTGATGAGCCTGCGAATCGCCAGTCGCAGGGCGATGTTGGCGGCTGTGATCGAGGCGCATCGAGTGCCGCCATCGGCGTTCAGCACGTCACAATCCACTGTGATTGCAATCGGGCCGAGCTCCTCGAGGTCAATCGCGCCGCGCAGGGCGCGAGCCACGAGTCGCTCGATTTCCTGAGTCCTCCCCTTCGCTCCATTCCTCTCCCTTCGAAAGCGCGAATCAGTAGAACCCGGCAGGAGCGAATATTCCGCGTGAACCCAACCACGGGTAGCATCACGCGGAAACCATCTCGGCAATGAAGGCGCAACGGTGGCGCAAGCCAGTATCATCGTGTTTCCCTGTCGGTAGAGGACGGAAGCATCGGCATTCGGGGTGAAATCGAGGGTCACTTCAATCTCGCGCAATTCGTCGACTGCCCTGTCGGATGTGACATCACCGGACTTCATCTTGGCCATGGTCAGGCGGCCTGAATCTCTCGTATAATATGTAATGCGAGATTAGTCCCCGCGCCTACCTGCGTGCGTGAGGCGGTCGAAACGCGTCGACGACATCTGCATCTGTGGTGATGTAAGGTCCGCCGATGAGGTCCACACAATAGGGCACGGCGGCGAAAATCACCTCGAGGATCTCACGAATCGATCTCGGCGAACCTGGCAGATTGATGATCAGCGACGAGCCGCGGATACCCGCTGTCTGCCTCGATAGTATCGCCGTCGGAACATATCTGAGGGAAACCGCACGCATCTGCTCGCCGAAGCCTGGCAACATCCGCTCACAGACGGCTTCGGTGGCTTCGGGCGTCACATCGCGTGGCGCTGGACCGGTGCCGCCCGTCGTCACGATGACTGAGCAACCCTCCTCGTCGGCGAGTTCCATCAGGGCTTCTTCGATGAGTTCCTGCTCGTCGGCGACCAGACGCCTGACGACTTCCCAAGGTGAGGTCACAGCATCGGCGAGGAACTCCTCGATAGCCGGCCCGCTGAGGTCTTGATAGTCGCCGGCACTGGCTCTATCAGAGGCGGTCAGAACACCGAATCGACAACTCTCGCCAGCGGACATCGAGCCTCGACAGAGCGTTGGCGGTGAAAACCCAGTCGGTCGATGAGGCTCATCTTCGAATGGCTACGTTCAAAGACCTCCCCGTCTGCAAACCNCACCCCGGAGGTGATGTGGTGTCGAGCCTACCCCAACCCACACTGAGAAGCATCGCTCTAGGCGTCCACTGCGAAAATTCCGCATCGGGTGCATCAGAGGTTGAAGTAGGCTCGCGTCCACACCTCTGATTGTAGGTGAGCCGATGAGTGATGATGGAAGATATGCAGCGCAGATCGCTGTTGTGAAACAAGAATGCGAGAACGCTGAAGACGAAGAGATAATCAAGGAATTCAGGCGGTACGAAGAGGAGTTCCTCATCCCGCCTGAGGATGCATTGAGGTCCGTTGTACGAAAATTCCAGATGGCTTCGGGACAGGAGGTTTCGACCATCACTTCTTCGTCCCGCACCTCTTTCCCGGAGAAGAAAGNGACGAAGTTCTCCGAATTGGACAAGGATGACAAGAACGTCACCATCGAAGTCGCTGTCCTATCATACATCCCCAAGATCCAGACCGTCCGCGGCGAAGAGCGACAGATCGCCTACGGCCGGATTGAGGACAGTCCCTGGGAGGGCGAGCGAGAACGCTGGGACTTCACCGATTGGGGNGACCACGCCCAGAATCTGACTCNGGGCGCAGTCGTGCGGCTCGAGGGAGTCTCGGTGAACTTCTGGAACGACCGCCGCTCGATNAACATCAACCGNCCGAGCCGCGTCACCGTCCTCAAGGAAGGCGGCCCGGCCGTCACTCAACTCTCCGATGAGCCGGTCAGTATCGAGGTCGCTGGAAAACAAGAAGGCATTGTCAACATCGTCGCGCGAGTACTCTCGAAGAAGGACGACAGCATCGTCAAGCGCGACGGCACAGGCACGCTCGAGGTGGTTCGCGGCAGGCTCGCCGATTCATCNGGGACCATCGGCTTCATCTCGTGGCGAGCCTTCGACAACGAAGTCGGATCACTGATCAAGATTGACCGCGCTTCGATTCGACGATACCGCGACACACCTGAGATTAACATAAGCGACTCGACGACGATCGAACCCTATATCGACAAATCCTTCGCCAGCGTCGAGGAACTGAATACCAGCACAAGATCGAAGATCGCCGACCTGCGCGATGGTATGCGAGATGTCGAGATCACCGTGCAGGTCGAGAATTGGCAGGCCCGCACCTTCACCAATGCTGACGGTGAAGAGAGAACCGTTCGCAGTGGAGATGTGATGGATCCGTCCGGTAGATGCCGCCTCACGGCGTGGTGCGACATCTCGCCGGAAGCCGGCTCCTTCCTGCATCTGAATGGGGCTCGTATCCAGTTCTGGCAGGGCTCGCCCGACCTCGTTGTCGATGACCCGAATCAGGTCATCGACCTCTCCGACCCGCCTTGGGATGCAATCGACCCCGAGACCCATTGGGTCGATGTCGACCTGACGACTCTGGTCAACGGCGGTTCGCGCCGAGGCATTCGAACCGCCGGCCGAGTAGTTGCAGTGCGGCCTGATTCAGGAATTGTCGAGCGTTGTCCCGAGTGCCGCAGAGTGCTGCGCGACAGCGCTTGCGTCGATCACGGGGCGCAGCGCGGAAATGAGGATCTGCGCGTCAGATTCGTCATCGACGATGGTGTCTCGAATGCCTCCCTTTTACTCAACAAGGAGGCGACAGAAGCCTTCATCGGCATGGATCAAGAGACCGTCAAGGCCGAGGTTACCAAAGAGGGTCAAGCCGGCTTCGTCGCCGCTCTCAGAGATAGATATCTTGCCCATAATCTGATCGTCAACGGCCGCGCACTGATCGATGATCAGTACGGCGCGATGGTAATGGCCGATTCGACGACAATCGACCCTCGAACTCCAGAAGATGCTGCCAACGAGGTCATCGCCAAATGGGGGGTGATTCTGTGATTCAGCAGCCGATTCGACGCAGTCGCCAGAGTGCCATCCGTCTCTTCGCTCAGGAATATTCCGACGCCGACCTTCCCGAGGAGGGTTCAGGCGAGTACGATCCTTCCTTCGTCATCACCAAGCTCGGCGCGAAGGTCAACCGCGCCTTGGTCGGCGGAGTCATCGACAGACTGGAGCGCCGAGAGCACGAGAGTGGTCTGACCTTCACCGGACACATCCGCGATCCAACCGGCGTCCATCTGTTCAACGTCGCATCATTCCAACCCGAGTTGCACCCCGACATCGAGGAACTTCTGCACCGCTTCGAGAAGGGCGACCGCTTCCTGATGCTACTCGTTGGTCGCGCCCGTTGGTTCGAGACCGACGACGGCGGAGTATTCACCTCATTCCGCGCAGAGGAATTCACCGTCGTCGACAAAGACCGATACACGCATTGGCTGGTCGACACAGCCGCAGCGACTCTGCGCCGCCTCGACGCTTTCGAAGCCTCGATGGAATCAGACCTCACACCCGC
>JGI26063J44948_1000354_pt1 | contig 12028 bp, 8 predicted proteins | sample MarorgKNORR_S2LV_4_FD_44948 | JGI IMG/M metagenome (IMG submission 44948) | reverse complement strand
CAGTAACAAATCGCACCAATAGGATATGTTCAACACTTGGCAGCTGAGAGACAATTTTTTCATTTTTTTCTAGACAACTAAACTCTTTGCCGTTGTAGTAATATCCATCAACACAAATAAAACCTTGGGCTCAACCTGACCAAACCTATCCAGTACGCCTTGCACTCCAAAATCTGGTGAACATGAAGTCCACACAGCTCCTAAACTTGCAGTAGCAAGCATCGATATAACTGTTTCTGGCATGTTCGGCAAAAAACCAGCAACTCTGTCACCTTTCTTTACGCCATTTTGCTTTAACCAGAATGATAATCTGGCGACCTGTTTGTATAAATCTAAATGACTTAAATAAGTCTTTCGCTTGTCTTCCGCCCAAAAAACAATGGCAGGGTTATTGCTTCTATCACTTAACAAATTATTTGCAAAATTGAGCTTAGCTTGAGGGAACCACTCAGAATTTAAAAAATCCTCTCTATTTTTCAATATCTGATTGGATTTTTTTTCAGCAATGATTGATGCATAATCCCAGAATGAAGACCAAAATAGTTCGGGGTAATTACATGACCATTGGTATAAGTCTTCGAAATCTCCTAGCTTTGTCTGGAATTGTTTATTAACTTCCTGCATAAAATCGCAAGCCTGAGTATCATCAATTTCCATAGAACTAGGCTGCCAAAGCATAGTGTTCATTTTATTGTCAATCTGATTTTAAAAAACATCATTATAACTAGTCATTTTTTGCTTAAGTTTTTAAATAACGACGATTTATTGTGATTAATCATTCTTATATTCTAAAGTTTAATTATTGAAACTGTTCATAAAATATATTTAAATAACTTAAAGGTTTGACTTCTGAGTGTTACAATTAATCTCAAGACTGAATATTTTTATTTAGCCTTTCTGTATGTAGTTTTTCAATTGGCATTATAGATATCATTTCGATATCTTTGCTAATCTTTAAAAAAAAGGAGAATCAATATGAAAAAAACACAGATTAACAATAAGCCGTTAATTCCTGGTCGCCAAGTCTCTCGCCGTGATTTTATTAGAGGCTCAGCAGCTCTTGGAATTGCCGGCACAACGGCAGGCTCTTTACTAACAATGTCGGGAAGCGCTTTCGCCGCCACACCTCATCGCGGTGGACGTCTACGTGCTGGCATTGCTCATGGCTCTACCACGGATTCTCTGGATCCTGCAACCTATGAGAATGGCTTTATGTCAAACGTCAACTATTCCATTCAAAACCATCTCGGTGAAGTGGACTCCACTGGCGCTATGGTGCCAGAATTAGCGGAGAGCTGGGAAGCCACAAATGGCGCACAAACGTGGGTAGTGAATCTACGTCAAGGAGTTGAATTTCCAACGGTAAAACACTAGATGCTGACGATGTCATTGCTTCTTTTCAACACCATATGGGTGAAACAAAATCACCGGCTAAATCGTTACTAGAGCAAGTCACCAGTATGCGCAAGGATGGCAATAACCGAGTGATCTTTGAATTATCCGGTGGTAATGCTGACTTTATGTTTGTCGCTTCTGATTATCATGTTGCCATAAAACCTTCTAAAGACGGAAAAATTGATCCTACCGATGGCGTAGGCACGGGGCCCTATACTCTGTCAGAGTTTGAACCGGGAGTTCGTTTTCTAGGCAAGCGTAATGCCAATTACTTTAAGTCTGACAGAGCTTGGTTTGACGAGTTTGAAATGCTTTCATTGTTGACCCTACAGCTCGTACAAACGCCTTAGCCACTGTAGAAGTGGATACCATTGACCGAGTGGATTTAAAAACCGCACACTTGCTCGCTCGTAAACATGGCATCAATGTGGAAGAAACCACTGGAACCAAGCACTACACCTTCCCAATGCGGACTGATACAGCGCCATTTGACGATAATAACGTTCGTCTTGCGCTTAAGTACGCACTCAAGCGTGAAGAGCTGGTGGAGAAAGTTCTGTACGGACACGGCACGATTGGTAACGATCATCCGATTGCACCCAGCAATCCGTTTCATGCAGCAACCTTACCACAGCGTNAATACGATCTGGACAAGGCACGCTTTTATGCCAAGAAAGCCGGTGGTGTTAAAGTGCAGCTTTCAGCTGCAGACGCGGCCTTCCCTGGCGCGGTTGATGCTGCTGTTCTTTATCAAGAACATGCAGCAGCAGCTGGCATCGAGATTGAGGTGATTCGCGAGCCGAATGATGGTTATTGGTCTAATGTATGGATGAACAAACCTTGGGGCGCTTGCTACTGGGGTGGACGACCTACGGAAGACTGGATGTTTAGTACCGCCTATNNGGGTGGCGCGTCTTGGAACGACACTTTCTGGCAGCACGACCGTTTCGATGAGTTGTTACTTCTTGGACGTGCTGAAACCAATCAAGACACACGTCGTTCAATTTACTACGAGATGCAGCAAATAGTCAGTGACGAAGGTGGCGTTGTCGTACCTATGTTTGCCAACTATGTCTTTGCTTCAGTTGAAAAGGTTAGCCATGGCGCCTTGGCTGGAAACTGGGATATGGACGGTAACAAGTTCTTTGAACGTTGGTGGTTTGCCTTTTAAGTAGTATTGAAAGGCAAGTTAGCCTTGCAATATATACTTAAAATTATAGCCCAGCGCCTTGCGCTGGGCTTACTTACGCTGTTTGCTATTTCACTAATAATTACCTTTGGCGTAGAGCTGTTGCCTGGGGACTTGGCACAAGCAATTCTTGGACAGGGCGCAACACCGGAAACGGTGAGGGTCTTTCGCCTAGAATTGGGACTCGACAAACCCCCTTATTTGCGTTACCTAGATTGGCTGGGGGGAATGGCAACAGGTGATATGGGCGTCTCGCTGTCAAACAAGCGCCAAATTTCAGAACTGATTGGCATNCGTCTTTCGAATACGCTCTTTCTTGGCGGGTTTGCGGCATTGATTGCTATACCTCTAGCATTAACCCTTGGAATTCTCGCCGCTCTTTATCGTAACTCACTTTTTGACCGTACCATTAATACGGTTACCATAACATCTATCTCATTTCCTGAATTCTTTATCGCTTACGTTCTGATTCTGTTTTTTGCCATCANTCTAGGATGGTTTCCTGGCATTTCAAATATCAGCTCAGAATTGTCACTGGGTGATAGACTCTACCGAACATTACTGCCAGCAGCGACATTAACTCTCGTATGCGTTGCCCACATGATGAGGATGACACGGGCCTCCATTATTAATTTATTGGCCAGCCCTTACATTGAAATGGCACGACTCAAAGGGATTAAACCAATGAGAATCATTATGCGCCACGCCCTTCCAAATGCCTTAGCGCCAATTGTCAATGTCATTGCACTAAATTTAGCTTACCTTGTTGTAGGCGTGGTCATTGTAGAAGTGGTTTTTGTTTACCCGGGGCTCGGTCAATTATTGGTGGATAGCGTATCCAAACGAGATGTTCCTGTTGTACAAGCCTGTTCAATGATTTTTGCTTCGGTATACATCTTACTAAACTTATTTGCCGACATCGTTTCTATCATCACCAACCCTCGTCTACTATACCCGCGCTGATGAATAACATGTTCAAAACACTATCATCGGCGCCACTCAGTGCAAAATTTGGCATGATTGTCATTTTCACTTATCTCGTGGTGGCTNTTTTTGCACCGCTCATCGCGCCGTACGGAGAGCGGGAGATTCTTGGAAGAGCCTATGAATTGTGGTCTAGCGANTANCCNCTTGGTACCGACAACTTGGGCAGAGACATGCTTTCGCGACTCATTTATGGCGCCCGTAATACCCTTGGGCTGACTCTTACAATCACCGTTTTAGCGTTTTTACTTGGCGGCATACTTGGTATGATCGCTGCTGCTCTTGGTGGCTGGGTNGATCAAATTCTTAGTCGTATCGTGGATGTCTTTATGGCAATTCCTTCACTAATCTTCGCCCTGTTGATACTCTCTATCTTTGGCACCTCAATGCCTTATTTGATTGCCACTATTGTTGTTCTNGATGCCACCCGTGTTTTCCGAATAGCTCGCGCCACCGCAATGAATGTCGCTGTGATGGATTATGTGGAAGTTGCACGACTCAGAGGTGAAAAACTGGGTTGGGTTATTCGCAAAGAAATTTTACCGAACATCACCGCCCCCTTGCTGGCTGAATTTGGCCTGCGTTTTTGCTTTGTTTTTCTTTTTATCTCAGCACTCAGTTTTCTCGGCCTTGGCATCCAACCGCCTACGGCAGACTGGGGATCCATGGTGCGCGATAGCTCCNCACTGATTTCTTATGGTGATGTTACACCTCTGATTCCTGCTGGTGCTATTGCGCTGTTGACGGTAGCAGTCAATTTTGTGGTGGATTGGATGTTACACAGATCAAGCGGACTGAAAGATGTTAGTTGATATGAAAGATAATTCGGGTAGCGAGTCTGAGCCGTTACTACAAATGAAGGGCCTGCGTATTGAAGGCCTGTCGGAGAATGGTTGGCAGGAAATCGTTTGTGGCATTGATTTACAACTGAAACGAGGCGAAATTATAGGTTTAATTGGTGAGTCTGGCGCAGGAAAATCAACCATTGGCTTAGCGGCAATGGGTTATGCCCAAGACGGTTGCCGCATTACTGAAGGCGACATTATTTTTGATGGCATTGAATTGCGAACTGCGTCCGAAGAGGAAAAACGCAAACTCAGAGGCACTCGAATTTCTTATGTTGCCCAAAGCGCTGCTGCTGCTTTTAATCCTGCACATCGTTTGCTGGAACAATTTGCAGAAGTGCCGGTCGCTCACAAAATACTAAACCTTAGCAAGGCAAAAGAAAAAGGCCGCGCGCTTTATCGAAGTCTTGATCTTCCCGATCCTGAAAATATTGGAGAGCGTTGGCCACATCAAGTCTCTGGAGGCCAGCTTCAACGGATGATGGTTGCCATGGCAATGTCCTGTGAGCCGGACTTGATTATCTTTGATGAACCAACTACTGCATTAGATGTAACCACTCAGATTGAAGTCTTAAAAACAATTAAAGAAATTGTGATTGACAGAAACGTCGCCGCCATTTATGTCACTCATGACCTTGCCGTGGTCGCTCAAATGGCAGACCATTTGATGGTGTTGCGTCATGGAAATCTGATTGAAGTGAACAGTACCGGTCAGATTCTTAAAAGTCCCAAACAAGAATATACTCAAAATTTATTAGATGCTCGCAGTCGAAATGAAAAAATTACTGCACAAATTCCGAATCCNAAAACACTGCTAAGCNTTGAATCTGTNACAGCAGGATACGGTAAAGGACCCGATATTTTGCAAGATGTATCGATTTTGGTCGAAAAAGGACGCACTGTGGCTGTGGTCGGAGAATCTGGTAGCGGAAAAAGTACNTTGGCAAGAGTTGTTACCGGGCTGCTTCCAGCACGTTTCGGTGGTATCCACTTTCGAGGAGAGCCACTCCCAGATAAGTTGAATCATAGGGAAAAACAACAACTACAGAAAGTTCAAATGATTTCCCAACTGCCAGATATTGCACTTAATCCACGTCAACGGGTACGGGATATTATTGGTCGCCCTTTGAGTTTTTATCTCGGTTTAAAAGGTAAGGAGAAAGAACAACGCATTAATGAGTTGCTTCAACAAATTGAACTTCCCCAAAGCTACATAGACCGACTACCAAGTGAACTATCAGGTGGCGAAAAACAACGTATCTGTATCGCTCGTGCACTGGCTGCCGAACCTGAACTTATTATTTGTGATGAAGTAACTTCTGCCCTTGATTCCATTGTTGCCAAGGCCATCCTCAACTTGCTACAACGACTTCAAAATGAGCTTGGAGTGACCTATCTATTCATCAGCCATGACCTTGATACCGTAGCCAATATTGCCGACCAAGTTGTTGTTCTATATGCCGGACGGGTGGCCGAACAAGGTTCTAAGTCNGCCGTTTTTCAACCACCATTTCATCCTTATACTCGACTTTTACTTTCATCAGTTCCAGAAATGCGTCAAGGATGGCTAGAAGAAACCCTTTCCACTCGAGAAGCTAAAGCAGGTATTGCTCGCGAGGTAAAAATTACTGAACAAGGCTGCCCCTTTGCTGAACGTTGCCCTATATCTATTGAGGACGTTTGTGTAGCCTCAAGACCTCCGCTACAAACCACGACTTCAGGACATGTATATGCATGCCAACACTCGAAAGAAGTATTACTTAGAGAAAGCCAATATTAAACTCGGTAAAATTCAACAGGCCAGGATCACTTTCAAATAAAATTGTTTATACGCCATCAGTTTTAGCCCATTGTCTTAACGCTCCAAATTTTTCAGTATTTGAAAATTTAATTGACTCAAGAAAAACCTCTAGATACCTTTTCTTTCCATTTATGTTGATGAATTTGAACGCCATTTTCTAGAGCCTTTATGTTACTGTTTAAGTAGAAATACTCGGCATCACAAGTTACCTTTAGCTGAGTATAAATATTAATATCCCAGCCAGGTCGCGATTGATGGGAATGCCAGCGACATTCACTACTAGCAGAGTGAGGATCATCAGGCAATATACTGTGTCTCTCAGTACAGGATTCACCCACAGTTAGATTGTGTTCTAGAAAGGTAAACTCACCAAAATCGTCATTAATTAGCGTAGTTACACGACCATCTGTTGCATCTGTTTGTATCAAACGGTCATGCTTTTCTGGCCTTATTTTTTTGGTTTTATTAACTGGACAAACGTAGCCCTGACCTAAATCTCGAACTAAAGATGCACTTCGATCATGACAAGGTATAGTTAAACAAGCAGATGCCAAATCTAAAGTTAACTTTACCTTTTTTGGTGCAGGCCAAAGCAAGGGGAAATAAGCGTTTGACACTGCTAATCGCAGTCTGTGTCCAGCTGGTATTTGATACCCTGTGTCATCCAATTTGATAGATACATTTATTGCCTCGCCAGCCACCACCAACTTCGGACAATCTAAACCATTTCGCATAGCGAGATTGAGAACACCATAACTAATCCTTTTACTGCTACCGCTTGGAGACACATCACACAGACGGACAATTATTTGACCACAATTTTGATCACTTGTGATAGCCACCTTAAATTCACTAGCACCCAGTAAAGATATAGGATTTTCAAGTGGCTCTGTATCAAAGCACAGACTATTAACGTCATCTTGACGTTGATCTGTTGGAAAATCTGGTCCACACCAAATCACACAATATTCACCACTTGCTGAACCAGTAGTTAGGGGACTCTGCAGAGAAACTTCGCCCTTGGTTTTGACATCAGTTAACAGTCCATTAGGGCTTAAATTAAAATCTATTGTCTGACTTTGTAGTGGCCATTGATTTCCCTCTACCCACAGTCCAGGCCTCTGTTCATAGGTCGCTTGAGGTGGTACAGCATCTTGAATATAAGCGGCAATAACAGCTTCATCCATAATACCGTTATTGATATCTTTGAGCCAATAATCCCACCATCGCTTGGCTTCGGCTAAAAAGTCCACCTCTGGCTTGGGTGATGCAAAATTTGGGTATTTGTGAGCCCAGGGGCCAATCAGAGCTTTTTTCGGGCCAGGCAAGCCTTGTATTATGCGTGGGATTGCAACCGAATAGGCATCACCCCAGCCACCAACACAATAAACTGCAGCTTTAAGAGCGGAGTAGTTCTCATTAATAGAACCATGTTTCCAATAAGCATCTTTATAAGTGTGTTCTAGCCAGTTTCTTGCTAATAATGGCATGTTCTGCAATCGTTCAAGCCAATGCTCTCGCCACGTCTCCGGCAGTAATAGTGGATCGGGCGCCTTGGCCATATAGCATGACATCGTGGAAGCCCAGCTAAAATTTTCTGTCAATAAAGCACCACCACGATAATGAATATCGTCAGCGTATCGATCATCTGTAGAACAAACTGTGATTATAGCCTTTAGTGCAGCTGGTCTCAAAGCTGCCACCTGCAAGGAGTTGAAACCTCCCCAAGATTTACCCATCATACCCACCTTACCGCTACACCAATCTTGCTGTGCAAGCCAACCAATTACTTCAACAGCATCTTCCAATTCTTGCTGCAAATACTCATCAAGTAACAAGCCATCAGATTCACCACAACCACGCATATCTACTCTCACGCATGCATAACCAAAAGCAGCCCAATAGGGGTGCATTTGCTCATCGCGAATAGCTGTACCGTCACGTTTTCGATAGGGAATATATTCTAAAATAGCTGGCACTGGTTGTTCAATGGCATTGGTGGGTAGCCACGCACGTGCTGCAAGCTGAACGCCGTCAGTAAGGGGAATAAAAAAATTCGACCACTCTTCAATGGTGTTGGTGAAATTAGGTTCAGTCGACATAGCTTAATACTCTATACACGGGCCAGTATACAATTTAATAGAGCTGTAGAAGTTCTTAGTGAAGTAATATCTTTACGTTCTCATCTTAAACTTTTTCTTAACATCTTCTATGAATTCCCATGCCTGCGTAGTATCTATTTCCTTAGAACTAGGCTGCCAAAGCATAGTGTTCATTTTTTGCCAATCTGATTTTAATAAGCACACAGCATTATGAAGATTAGTTTTAACCACCAACCGTGAGAAATGTTGAGGAAAAATTAGCTAACTAAACTAAATCGCGCCATGAATATTTTGGTTGAAAGTAATGACCTTATTTAGCACTAATAGTAGGTCAAATTAAGTCTTATTTATATTTTAAAAAGAGTATATTTGCAAAACTATTATTACGCTTATTAACTGATAGTTTAAATTAAAGTTGTCGTGGACTCGCGCACGATTTTAAGAGGCGTTTTTTTTTGCTAACGAATAAAAATAAATTGATAAGAAAACTATTTAATGACCTCTGGATAATGCGATTATTTCAATCGCAATCTATTCAATCTCAAGCAATCATTATAAATATGTTGTCTATATTCTTTTTTACAGTAATGATTGTTTTTATTAGAAAAGCATCAGAAAACCTGCATATTCTTGAAGTTGTTTTTTTTAGAAACTTACTAGCTTTTTTTGTAATGCTGCCACTATTGATGTCCACTGGTTTGGCTGCAATAAAAATGAACAATACTAAGTTATATTTCGCGAGAGGTTTTTTTGGTGCTATTGGAATGATAGCTGGCTTTACTTGTTTAACCCTCATCCCACTAACTCAAGCCACTGCAATTAGCTTTACCCAGCCAATCTTTATAACGATTGGTGCAACTATTTTTTTAGGTGAAGTCATTAAAGTACGAAGAATAACTGCAATTATTATTGGTTTTATTGGGATGCTTATAATAGTACAGCCGGGTATCGTAAGTATTTCATATGGAGTGACACTTGCTTTTATTGCTGCAGTAGCTCATTCATTTAATGCCTTAACTGTCAAAAAACTAACTCAAACTGAAACACCTCAAGCGATTGTTATGTGGATGGTAATAATTCTTATTCCAATTACTTTTATTCCAGCTGTTACGGTTTGGCAGTGGCCAAGTTTTGAAACTTGGCTGTACCTTTGGGGAATTGCAATTTTAGGTTCCCTTGCGCATTTATTATGGACAAAATCGTATGCGATGGCAGATATTACAAGCCTTCAACCAATTGATTTTATAAATCTACCAATTATTGCTGTTTTTGGGTGGCTGATTTTCTCTGAAATTCCTGGAATTTGGACCTTGGTTGGAGGTTTAATAATATTTATGTCAACAATCTATATTAGTAATCGAGAAGCAAAAGCGACATACTCACTTAAGCCAAATCAAGACACGCAAGAAGCTAAAATTTAGAAAATGATAATTTTACATCTGCCTCAGTTCCCCTGATTGACTAGTTATTAAAAAGGGGTGAGGTAGGGAAACGAACCCATTAGAACTAATAATTTTATAGTTGATTATGCTCAATGGACTCTAATGTATTTCAAACGAATATAAGCATACTCTAGGCTTTGGTTTTGCCTAGTAAAGTGATTGCTTATCTAAACAATGAAAGTCTTAACAGTACCTACACAGTACGCTTGAAAACCCAAAGTTCGTTTGATGTGTGAGGGAGTCTCTAAGGTTTAATTAAATAACTACTAAAATTTATTTTTTTGATGTTAAATAGAAATAAATCTGCATATCGTTGTACATACCACTTAGCTTTTTCTTATTGATATTTCCATCGAACACAACCGATTTATCTTCACAGAGCCCTCTACAAGGATGAAAATAAAAAGTAGCCACAATATCTCCATTTTGATCAATTCGACCCTCAAATCTATCATACTTTGGTGCCAAATCGTAGGAGTAAAATGGGATAGCGTTAACATTGGCTCGTCTAACCCGTCTGGAAGATCCATCATGAAAGGAACTAAAGTATGTTAGAAAAACCTGGTGATCAATTTTGTTTGATGAGTTTCAATATACTGAACGGCGGTACTCACCTGGGTCAACCGCTTGAACAGACAGCTGCCGTCATTCGTTTGGCTCAGGCCGATGTCGTGGTGGTGTGCGAACAATGGGGAAACGCAGAGCGACTTGCTGACTTGTTGGGATACGCGTGTCACATTGTCGCTGCCCCACCTTACTGGGAGAGTGTTGCTGTTCTGAGCCGTTATCCAATTCTAGAGACGTTTGCTGATGGCGTGCGATTGGAACTTGATGCGCAGCGGTCGGTTTGCGTGTTTGGTCTGCACTTAACGTCGACCCCTTATCAGCCTTACCGAGTCCGAGATAAACGCTATACCCGAAAGGAGGAGGTCCTCGACGAAGCCAGGGAGACGCGAGAGCAGGAGTTGCTCGCAGCGTTGTTAGAGATTCAGCCGTTGATAGAGGCAGGAGAAAGGGTGCTGCTGTGCGGGGACTTCAACGAGCCGTCACACTTGGACTGGACGCTGGCATCTGCACGTGAGGGTCATCACTTTGGGCTAGAGATGGCGTGGCCGTGCTCCAAGCGGGTGGCTGATAGCGGTATGGAGGATGCATACAGAGTGGTGTTTCCCGATGTTTGTCGCCATCCTGGGTATACGTGGACGAGCGTTCCCGGTCTGGGTGTTGGCGGCAGTGAGCGTGCAGAAGATGAGGTACATGATCGGATCGACTTCGTTTACCATGCTGGGCCGGGTCTTGACCCGATTAGCGCCTCGATCATTGGCGAAAGCTGCCGCGACGCCGATTTGGTTGTATCGCCGTTTCCGTCAGATCATCGTGCAGTTGCTGTGATATACGACTTTGATTGAACCAAAGCCTGAAAAAAAATTGTTACAGCGAGTAATCTTACTGGGATTGGTGTTGTTGTCCCCTTTGTAACGAGGGGACTAAACACAATCAGGCATCGTTTTTAGTTTGATGGTTTATTGATAGTAAATATCTATAAAAAGTGAAGGGTTTCAATTCATTCTACTGTACCCCGAACGTACCCCAGAGCATTATTTAACAAAGTAGTAAACCCATGAAACCCTTTCTGTGTATGGTGGTTATGGGTGGACTTGAACCACCGACCCCAGCATTATTAAAACTAGTTTTTTTTTCTTATTAGTTTGAATAATTTTTGTGAGTTTAGTCATTCTCCCAGTCTAAAGGGAGGGTATTCATCTGTTGTTAATAAAAACACGTAAGCATTAACTCTTAATGACCAACGCAAGAAGCCTTCTACAAAATCAAATATCCCTTTCGGATATCGCCCTGTTAATAGAATAGCAAACCAAACAAAAACACTACAAAAAACAACAGCAATGAATATAAATAATAAAACAATTATGTGTGGGATAACTAGAATCCATTTGACAAGTGGCATCCATCTATTCAGGTCTTTCTTAACGTCTGGATAAGGTATATCAACTTGTATTGCCTGGTCATCGTCGGTTGAAGGGTATTCGTCCCTCATTAACAACCCATAGGCAGCAATTCTAAGCCAGAATTTAGTAAGAGCGAGATTCCAATCAAACCACCACTTTGGGTATTTTTCTCTAAAAAGAATCAATAAAGCCACTGCCAACGATAAGGCTTCTGCGTAAGAGGAAATAAGAGCAAGTACTATGATTATTGGGATGACTAAGACCAACCTAAAAAACGCTGTTAATTTGTTAGATGTTTTGGAG